>ENA-OPSJ01000152-OPSJ01000152.1-human-gut-metagenome-genome-assembly--contig:-NODE-152-length-60968-cov-7.073630_pt1 | contig 60968 bp, 61 predicted proteins | sample MGYA00241801_ERZ501893 | MGnify/ENA primary metagenome ERZ501893 (study PRJEB25962, sample SAMEA2042219) | human gut metagenome | biome: human gut; feature: human-associated habitat; material: faeces...
CAAAAATTTGACAGATTGGCACTTTGGGGGAATTTAACTATTTTAGAATTACATTTTGCGGAAACTCAAGTGTATGATTTGATTAAAGTATATGCGTTACCTTAAAAATAAAGGAAAAATTCTTTATTTTCACAGAATGATATCGTATCATAAATATATTCAAACAAAACAAAGCAGGAGGGGAAGGAACATGCTGCAACTAAATTACAAATTAACAGATGAAGACTACATAGAATTCAACGAATTCCATCAGTTAATTCATTCAGAAGTAGGAAAGAGAAATCTGTTTTTTCTAAAACTAATAGGTCCAATGATCAGTATTCTTGCGATAGTAATTTTCATTCTGGCAAGAGCGGAAGTAATGTTGATCGTTATAGAAGTAATTGCATTATGCATCTTTTCGATTGTATGGATAGCGTTTACTAAAAAGATTATGAAAAGAGGTATCCGCAAGACAATTCTTAAAATGAAAGAAACCGATGGATTGCCATTTGCAGAAGAAACAACATTAAATTTTACGGAAGATCAGATCATAGAGATAACAAAAGGTCAGGAAGTGAAAGTAGATTATAAAAAGGTAGAAGATGTTTGTGAAACAGAGGAAGCTTTTTATGTTTATATTAGTTCCATGGAGGCTCTGATTATTCCTAAGAGAGTTTTAAATCAGGAAATGGAAATACAGCTGAATCAGATTTTAAAAAGCAAAAAATTAAAATAAATCAGAATTCTTACAAAACCATGATTTCAAAAACCAGCATTTGAAATCATGGTTTTTCTTATCTTAAAACTAACCTATCTGATTTTCACATTGTTATACCCTTTGTTAAAACCAATGAAAACTAACAAGTTCAGGAGGGGTATCATGAACAGAAGATCAGTTTTAAAAAAACACAATAACAAAAACACAATTCTAAAAATTCTATGCATAATAGCAATTATTATCATAGGATTTTCAAAGTTTATCTTACACAGCCACAAACAATACGCAGATACGTCCGGTGACTGGCGCTTAATCCTTGTAGACAGGAATCATTATATCCCAAAAGATTATCAAATGAATTTAACAAGATTATCCAATGGAAAACAGGTCGATTTCAGAATCTATCCATCCCTGCAGAAGATGTTCAACGATGCCAGAGCAAGTGGGTTAGCGTTATTTGTCAGGGAAGGATACCGAACCTTTCAAGACCAGCAGCAGATTATGAATGAACGAATCAGGGAATATGAAAATCAAGGAAATTCAAAACGACGGGCAACAAAAATGGCAGAAAAATACGTGGCAATTCCAGGAACGAGTGAGCATCAGCTTGGATTAAGTGTAGATATTAATGCTGATCAGACAAAATGTTCTTCTGAAAAAGTATACAGCTGGCTCGATCACAATGCATATAAATATGGTTTTATCAAACGTTACCCATCCAGTAAATCTTACATCACAGGAATCAACAATGAACCATGGCATTACCGATATGTAGGAAAAGAGGCAGCAGCGACGATCAAAAAACAGAATCTTTGTCTGGAAGAGTATTTAAAAAAATATAAATAACCAAACTGTCTTTTCTATAAAATCGTGCGTTATACTTTATAGAAACAACAAGAGGAGGAAAAGGAAATGGACGCAGATTTTCTGTTAATACAGAAAATTAAAAAAGGAAATGAACAAGCCATGGATCAGTTTGTATCAAAACATTATCTGAAAATCTTTCAGTATTGCTTGCTGCGTGTCAGAGATCATGGTTATGCCGAAGATCTGACGCAGGAAACATTTCTGAAGTTTTTTCAGGCATTTGAGCGCTACAAACACTATGGAAAAGCTTTAAATTACTTGTATGTGATCGCAGGAAATCTATGCAAAGACCATTTCAGGAAAGAGGGCAGGATTGAAGTTTCTGAACTGCCAGAAGAAATTCCAATAGAGGATATGGAACAGGTGGAAAAAAGAGTTGAGATATATGAGGCACTGGATAAGCTTCCAGATGAGATAAAAGAAGTGGTGATCTTATTCTTTTTTCAGGAGATCAGTCAGAAGGAGATTGCCAGAATGATGGGCATTAAAGTATCACTTGTAAAATACCGGGTCAGCCGGGCAAAAAAATTGCTGGCAGAATATCTTGGGGAAGGAGAATAAAGGCAGATGGAGAAAAAATATGAGACAAAAATAAAAGATTACACGAAAGATATCGAGCAAAATATAAATCAGGAAGCGGTCTTACAGACGATAAAAAAATGCAAAGAAACCTTTGTACAGGCAGAAGATTATCCGCTTTCTTATATGGAATTTTTATATGATCAGATGCATTTTATACAGAAACGATGGTGGATCTTGCAGGGATGTCTGTTAGTTGTTTTATGGATTTTTCTAAATGATGTAGCAGACATTTATGAAATGCAGAGATTGATGGGAGCAGGGGCTTGTTTATTTGCGATCTTTCTTGTGCCGGAGATTTGGAAAAATCGAAGAAATCAGGCGATGGAAATCGAAGGGGCAGCATATTATTCCCTGCGGCAGGTATGTATGGCGAGAATTCTGCTGTTTGGATTTATGGATCTGCTGATCGTAACAGCATTTGCGGTAAGCGTGGCATTTACAGTGAACGTTTCAGCGCAGATGTTTGCTGTAAACTTTTTGGTTCCATTTAATGTGACAGGGGCGATCTGTTTTCGATTTTTATATTGTAAGCGGAGTGAAAGCGAATATTTGGCAGCAGCGGGATGTTTCCTGTTTATGATCTTGTGGGTATTTATCATTTCCAGAGAAGAAATTTATTGTAAGATTTCAGGAGCTGCCTGGTGTACAGTGTTAGTTTTATCGATGGTATATCTGATTTATGTGATCAAAAGGTCGCAAAGTTTTTACGGAGCAATATATGAGGTGCAGGGATGATAAGTTTAAAGATAGATTATGGAAGGTGCAAGGACAATGGAATTAAGTATTAACAATGTGACAAAACAATTTAAAGATAAAAAGGCTGTGAATGATATCTCATTTTCTATGGAAAATGGAGTTTATGGTTTGCTTGGAGTTAATGGAGCTGGAAAAACGACCTTGATGAGAATGTTGTGTACCCTGACAACGCCAGACTGTGGAACAATCACATGGGATGGAAAAGATATTTTTAAGATGGGAGCTTCGTATCGGCAGATACTTGGATATCTGCCACAGGATTTTGGATATTATCCGTATCTGACGATTTATGATTATATGATGTACATTGCATCCATCAAAGGAATCCGACCAGCAGTGGCAAAAAAACGAACAAAAGAATTATTAAAACAAGTAGGATTATCAGACCAGAAAAAGCAGAAAATGAGAAATCTGTCAGGCGGAATGATACGAAGAGTCGGGATCGCACAGGCGATGTTAAATGATCCGAAAATCCTGATCTTAGATGAACCAACCGCAGGACTTGACCCGAATGAGAGAATTCGTTTCCGGAATCTGATCAGTGAATTAGCTGAAGAACGACTGGTCTTATTATCAACGCATATCGTTTCCGATGTAGAATTTATTGCAAATAGAATTCTTCTGATGAAAGAGGGGCAATGCTGTTTTGAAGGAACCTCCGAGGAAGTAATCGCATCAATGGATAAGAAGGTTTACCGTTTTGTGGCACCAAGAGAACAAGTAGATCATTATATGAGAAATTATCTTGTTGCAAATGTAAAAACAATGGGATCAGATGCCGAACTTCGTATTCTTTCAGATCATAAACCCATGAAAGATGCAAGTATTGAAGAGGCAACATTAGAAGATGCATTTTTAAATTACTTTGGGGCGAAGGCTGGTGAAAGCTATGCTTAAATATGAGTTAAAAAGAATTTTTGCAAAAAGGATCAATCGTGTGTTGATAGCAATTGGATTATTGCTTGCAGTTATCTTAAGTATCCTCGCAGCAACCAGCAATCGCTTCGTTACACCACAAGGACATTTAGAAACAGGAATTACAGCGACGAGAAAGATTGCAGCAGACAAGAATCGAAACAAAGGTCTTATGACACCACAAAGAATATCAAAACTCATTGCACAGGATCAGAGAACATTTCGTGAATACAAAGATAAAGATGAAAGTGACAAGGTTTATGGAACCAGCTTGCAGCAATATTTGGATGTGGAGCAGCTTGTCAGTTATATTTTAACAGGAAATGAAGACTACAATCCATCTGTATATCTGGATGTAAATCCCAAAAAACTTTTAAATATTTATAAGATTCGCGATCAAAAGATACGAAAGCTGATCAAACAAAATGGAAAGACAAAAGAACAAAGAAACTATTTAAAAGCACAGTATGCAAAAATCTCCACACCATACGAGTACGAAGCACCAGATTCATGGGATACACTGCAGTTATATATCGTGACATATTCAATCATTTTAGCCGTGCTTATGGGGGTTTTGTCATCGGGGATTTTTGCAGAAGAGATTACACTGAAAGCAGATGCCATATTCTTTTCATCAAAATATGGAAGAAGTAAAGCAATTAAAAATAAAATTATTGCAGGCCTGATCACATCAACTGGAATTTATTGGATCAGTATGTGTTTGTTTACCGTAATATCACTTGTCTTGATGGGAACGAGCGGATCACATACATTAATGAGCATGTTAAACAGTTACACGATCTACAATGTCACATATGGACAGGCATTTTACATTATGATGTTTGCTGGATATATAGCAAATCTTTTAGCAACGACAATTTCTATGTTGCTTTCAGCGGTTATGGGCAGCCCGAATATAGCAATCTGTATTCCATTTTTCTTGTTTTGCATTATGCCATTTGCAGGAAGACTTGGTGGAGAAAAGGGAATTTTCTTACTCACTCCAGATCAGCTTAATAATTTTCAAGAGATTATGAAAGTGAATCATATTTTCCAGATTGGAGGCTTCGTTACGAATCAGCTTGATTTGCTCCTTATGGTATATGTGATTGTTAATGTGATCTTGATACCTTTGATTTATTTTGTGTATAAGAAAAAATAGCTATTTAAATATATGTGTTGGACCTTTTTAAAATGTAAGGTATAATTATCATAAAATAAAACAGCCTTTAAGGAGAATTCAAGATATATGAATAAAAAAGAATTAGCATTAGAAGTAATTGAACGTCTGAAAAATGAATATCCTGATGCAGATTGTACATTGGAATATGATCAGGCATGGAAATTGTTAGTCAGTGTAAGATTAGCAGCACAATGTACAGATGCCAGAGTCAACGTTGTTGTCAAAGGCTTATTTGAAAAGTATCCAACCGTAGAAGCATTAGCCGCCGCAGATGTTGCAGATATTGAAGAAATCGTACGTCCATGCGGACTTGGAAAAAGCAAGGCAAGAGATATCAGCAAATGCATGAAGGTTTTAAGAGATGAATATGATTGTAACATCCCAACAGATTTCAAATCTATTTTAAGCCTGCCAGGCGTTGGAAGAAAAAGTGCCAACCTGATCATGGGAGATGTGTTTGGAAAACCTGCGATCGTAACAGACACGCATTGTATCCGTCTTGTAAACAGAATCGGTTTGGTTGATGGAATCAAAGATCCAAAGAAAGTGGAGATGGCGTTATGGGAGATCATTCCGCCAGAAGAAGGCAGCGATTTCTGTCACAGACTTGTATGGCATGGAAGAGATGTCTGTACGGCAAGAACGAAACCACATTGCGAAAGATGTTGTTTGAATGATATCTGCCATCAGATCATCTAGAAGATTATTTAGCATTTGTAATAGAAGAGTATAGTAAAAAACCGTAATCACTAAGAGATTTGTAGTGATTACGGTTTTTTAATGCATATTATTGTATATTGTTAAAGTTAAAAATTATGCCTGAAATCCTAAGTAAGCATTGATTCTTTTGTGGAACAGTGAAGAAAATACATTTGTAATATTTCCGCTTAAGAAAGCAGCGATCACAGTTCCGATTCCAACAGATGGTAATTCTGGAAGTAAAACAAAAGAAGCGACAGCAGAACATACTGTAAATAAAACTTCCAGACAAACTCTGACGGCACCAAAGCTTACGTCCTTCTTCTCAGCGATACTCTTAACAAGACCTTCCATTGGCATAACAGCGAATCCAGAACTGATTGTGAATCCAACACCTGTAGATAAAACTGCACATGCAACAACAGATAATACAATCTTTGCTGCAAGACCATGAGGCTCGATAAAGAATAAACCATAAGAAGTAAATTCAATAAATAAAGAATAAACAAAAGTCAGACCAAGCTGAATAAACTGCATTTTCCCAAATTCACGAAGAACTAACGCTTCACAGATCAAAAATGTTGAGTTGATCAGGAAATTAAATAAAGCATAGCTGTGAACTGGTGAAAGATAGCTTAAAGTTAAAGCCATTGTACAGCTTGGGGCAACTCCAAGAGCTGCTTTTAAAAATAAATTAGAACCAACGGACATGATCAGTAGTCCTAAAATATAAAACAATAATCTATGGTAGAAAAAAGTTTTTTCGTTTTTCATATTCTTATCTATCCTTTCAGTCAAAATTCTATATTTTCATCATTGTATTTCTCTTTTGTGTTCTTATTATATAGAGGTAGAAGTAAGTATTGCAATTCCAGTTAAGACTTGATATATTCCACATAGGAATATATTTAAAAAATCGCATGTAAAAACGATAGAGCATGATGAAAAATAAAAATAAAAAGTGTAAAATGAGATATATGAAAATATAAAGAGGATTATCAAAATGGAAATACAACAGCTATATTATTACATGGAATTATGTAAACAAAAGAATTTCACAGAGGCTGGATATGCTTGTAATATGACACAGGGTGCATTATCAAAGCAGATCAGAAAGCTGGAAAATGAATTAGGAACAACATTGATCCGCAGGAATACCCGGAGATTTGAGTTATCCAAAGAAGGGGAAATCTTTTTGTCTTATGCCAAAGAGATGACATCAACCTATGAAGAAATGCTAAAAAACATACAAAAAAATAAAGAGATCAAAATCGGATGTATGCCAGTACTTGCACCATATCATTTTGCAAGAATGGTAGCAGATTTCAAAAAACAATATCCGGATATAAAAATGGTGATAGACGAAAGGATTGCAAGTGAGATTCAGGAAAATTCAGATAGTTATGACTTTTTGATCTTAAGAGAAAATACAATGGAAGATGAGAAAAAATATCGATTTGCGCCATTATATGATGACCGGCTATGTGCAGTTATTCATAAGAAACATCCATTATATGGAAGGAAAAAAATCCAGCTAAAAGAACTTTGTAATGATAATTTTATTTTCCCAGAAAAGGGAAGCGGAAGTTACGAAGTATTTTCTAAGGCTTGTGAAAAAGCAGGATTTAAGCCAAATATAATTTTTGAATTTCCACAGGCGAATACGATCATGAGTTTTGTAAGTGAAGGAGTTGGGATCACGATCACATTTCCAACAGTATATAACGAAGCAAAATGTGATGGGATAAAAATGATACCGTTAGAAGAAGAATTTCACTCAATGATTTCGTTATTTTATAAGAAAAATAAGCCTTTAGATTATGCACAGAAGCAGTTTCTAAATTATATGAGGGAACATTTAAGTTAGAAAGAAGGAATGGAAGAATGACATTAGGACATACAATGAAGAATTACAAAAAAGAAAACCTGATGCATGATGTGATCACGGGAATTATCATTATGGCAGTATCTATACCGATTTCTATGGGATATTCACAGATTGCAGGGCTTCCAGCGGTTTATGGATTATATGGATCTGTCTTTCCAATTATTTTATTTGCGTTATTTTCTACATCACCTCAATTTATCTTTGGGGTAGATGCAGCACCAGCAGCTCTGGTTGGATCGGCACTTTTAGGAATGAATATCCAAAGTGGTTCCAAGGAAGCATTGGCGGTTGTGCCAGTTATCACATTTTTTGTGGCAATATGGCTGATCGCATTTTATCTGATGCATGCAGGAAAACTTGTAAATTATATTTCGGCACCAGTGATGGGCGGATTCATTACGGGAATCTGTTCTACGATCATTTTGATGCAGGTTCCAAAACTTATGGGTGGAACTGCAGGAACAGGGGAGTTATTAGAACTTCTGGAACATATTGAAAAAACGGCAGAACAGATCAATCTTCCGTCATTGATCTTAGGAATTTTTTCGCTTGTCATCTTACTGGCAGCAAAGAAAATAATGCCGAAATTTCCAATGGCAGTTGTGATGATGGCAGCAGGGGCTGTTTTAACACAGATCTTGCCGATGAAAGAATGGGAAATCAAGACATTAGATGCAGTATCACCAGGACTTCCACGATGGAGTTTTCCCGATCTTACGTTAGTTCCGATGGACGAAGTAGTGACGATCAGTTTGTCAGTAGCAGTTGTTATCATGGCAGAAACACTTCTTGCAGAGAATAATTTTGCACAGAAAAATGGATACCGCATCAACGACAATCAGGAATTATTTGCATTTGCAGCAGGAAATCTTGTGGCAGCGTTAACTGGATGCTGTCCGATCAATGGATCTGTTTCAAGAACGGCAATGGGAGAACAGTATCAGGGAAAAACACAGCTGATGAGTATTGTGGCGGGATTATCCATGATCATTTTATTACTTTGTGGAACAGGATTTATTGGATATCTTCCAATACCAGTGTTGACAGCCATCGTAATTTCAGCACTTCTTGGAGCAACAGAATTTGAACTGGCAGTGAAACTTTGGAAAGTCAGCCGTACAGAATGCTTTATTTTCTGGGGAGCGTTTATTGGTGTTTTATTACTGGGAACGATCAACGGCGTACTGATCGGAATTATCTTATCATTTGCGGAAATGGTTATTCGATCATCAAAACCAGCAAGTTGTTTCCTGGGAATCCAGCCAGGTCATAAACATTTTCGCGATATAGCAGAAAGCAGCCAGATTCATGAGATTGAGGGTGTTGTGATCTATCGTTTCAGCAGTAATTTATTTTTTGCAAATGCAGGCGTGCTACAACAGGATATTGAACAGGAGCTTGAACGCAGAGGAAATATTAAAGCAGTGATTCTTGATGCAAGTGGAATCGGAAGTATAGATATCACGGCAGCAGATCGTCTTGAAATCCTTTATAAATCATTAAAAGAGCAGGAAATTAAATTTTATATCACAGAGCATATTGCTGGATTAAATGAGCAGATGAGAAAGCTAGGAATCGGTTATTTGATCGAGGAAGGATGTGTCAGAAGAACAATCCACATTGCCTTAAAAGATATGGGAATCAAACGTCCGTATCCATTAGAAGGCGGGGTGGATAATGAAGAACGAAGCGCATCCAGAAAACGTGTAGACAATCGGATGCAGGAATTTGTCTGGGCATTTGGCTCTGATACGGAAGAGCAGATTGAGAAACAGATTGTTCACCAGATCGAGCAGTTAAAACAAAATGGAGATGTAGAAAAGCTGTTGCACGGAAGCTGGTCACATATGGAAGCTTTTGACGAAGATGAATGGTTAGAACATCTGGAAGAACATTTAAAAGAAATCGTAAATATATCAGGAAAAGATGAGAGAACTCTGGCAGCACGTTTTGAGGAGCATCGAAGAGAAATTCATGAACGCATTATGAAAGAACAGCCAGAACTTGCACAGAGATTTAAAGAGAGAAGACATCGTCTGGACGAACATCTCAAAGAACGCAGACCGGAGGTTTATGATCTTGTTGTCAGCTTCCGGGAGATGGAGAAGAAAAAAGATTTGGAATAAGAGGAGTTCTTTTGGGGACAGAGATTGATTGAGGTTATAAATAGCACAGCATAATAGAAATAAATGTTCCTGTAAATACAGCAAGTAATGCTCCGGTTAGTGTATAGCGGATTTTCTTGATTCCAACTACAGAATAATATACAGATAATGTGTAAAAACAGGTTTCTGTTGAGCTGAGAATCACCGAGGACATAAACCCAGCCAGCGAATCAGGACCGGAAGTTTTATAAATATCGAGTAAAAATCCAGTCGCAGCAGAGGAAGAAAAAAGCTTGGCGAAGATGACAGGAAGGATTTCGTTTGGAATTTTGAGCAGATTCCCAACAGGAGTCAGGAATCGAACGATAAGATCCAAGGCACCAGAAGAACGAAAGATCTGAATCGCAAAAAATAAAGCGATCAGAGTCGGGGCAATTTCAAGTACAATCTTAAACCCATCCATAACGCCTTCAAGAAATGGTGTATAGATATCCTTACGTTTTAGTGTCCCATATAAAACAAGAGTAAATATAAACAGTGGAATTACAAGGTTTGCAAGAAATGTGATCATTGTTTTCGGTCCTTCCATTTCATATAGATAACAGCAACGATCGTGGAAGCAAAAGTTGCGATCAGTCCGGGAATCAGTACTTTCGTTGGGTTTACAGAACCATATTGGCTGCGGTAGGCAATGATATTGATCGGAATCAGCTGCAGGGACGAGATATTCAAAATAAGAAAAGAACACATTTCATTGGTTGCGATATCTTTATGAGGATTATCCTTTTGCAGTTCTTCCATAGCTTTTAAACCAGAAGGAGTCGCAGCCCAGCCAAGCCCCAGCATATTTGCAACGATATTAGTACTGATGTATTCTTTTGCTTTTTCATTTTTTAAATTAGGGAAAAGAAACGAGAGAAAGGGAGATAACATTTGCTGAAGTTTTGTAGTGATTCCGAGAGACAAGGCAATGTTCATGAGCCCAGACCACAGACCAACAATTCCAAACATAAGAATGCAGAGTTCTACGGCTTCTTTGGAGGAAGAAAGAATTGTGTCGGAAAGTACAGTGATCTTCCCATTAAAGCTTCCAACGATCAAACCAATTAAGATCATAAAACACCAGATAGAATTCATCATAATAAATACTCCAAAAAGCCTTTATTATAAGATATTCAAAAAAAATTAAAAAAATTCAAAAAAACACTTGCAATTTATGAAAAGTGATGGTATAGTATTACTTGTCGCTGAGGGAAACAAATAACAGCGAACAAGATATGCGGGTGTAGTTCAATGGTAGAACTCCAGCCTTCCAAGCTGATCACGTGGGTTCGATTCCCATCACCCGCTTGGTATTTACTTAAGGATATATTCGAGAGGATATATCCTTTTTTTCATTATATAAACAATTTTAGATATGAGGGAAATTATGGTAGAAGAAGAAAAGAATCAGTTTGCAGTTCTGATCGATGCAGATAATATCAGTCCCAAGTATGCACCTCTTATTTTTCAGGAACTTGAAGCATATGGATTTCCATCTTGCCGAAGAATCTATGGAAACTGGTCAAAGGCGAATGGATGGAGCGAAGAATTATTATTAGAATATTCTATTATTCCTGTACAGCAGTTTTCTTATACTTCAGGTAAGAATGCAACAGACATGGCAATGGTTATTGATGCAATGGATCTGTTATATGGAAAGAAAGTGGATGGATTTTGTCTGGTGACAAGCGACAGTGATTTCACAAGGCTTGCTATGAGGCTTCGAGAAGAGCATATGTATGTGATCGGTATGGGAGAATCAAAGACCCCGGTCGCACTGACAAGAGCATGTAATAAATTTATTCATCTGAATCTTCTTTATGAAGCAGACAGAGATAAAGAAGACGAGATTGAAAGCAATGAGATTGAAAATGTAACGTCATTGGATGAGATTTCATGTACGATCGCAGATATTATCAGTGAAAATGGAAATGCACCAGTTGATCTAGGGAGAATTGGAAACCGTCTGAATGAGAAATATTCAGACTTTGACGTGCGAAATTATGGATACACCAAATTAAGTGTGTTGATCGATGAAAAGATGGATAATTTTGTGATCGTTCAGGAAGATACCAATTGTTATGTGGAATTTAAAGAATTGACAAGCAGAGAAACGATCGAAGATGAAGTGATCCGCTTTGTGAAAAAGAATGGGGGTTCTTTGGATAATCTTTCAGCAATCGCATTAGAATTGAAAGATAAGCATAGCGGCTTTAATATTAAAGACTATGGTTACAGCCGAATGTCAAGCTTTTTAAGGAGTATTCGCTGTCTGGCGGTAAATGGGAATACTGTCAGATTAAAAAGACGCAGGGAAAAGGGAGAGAGATAATGATATTTGATACACATGCACATTACGATGACAAACAGTTTGATCAGGACAGAGAAGAACTGCTGGCATCTATGAAGGACAATGGAATCGGAACAATTGTTGATGTAGGGTCTAATATGGAAACATCTGCATGGATCGTAGATGCAGTCAAACGATATCCAATGATGTATGGTGCTGTTGGAGTTCATCCAAGTGATACAGCAGATCTTACAGATTCAGATATAGATACATTAAAGGAATATGCAGGCAAAGATAAAATCCTTGCGATCGGAGAGATTGGACTAGATTATTACTGGGATGAACCAGAACGTGCGATTCAGAAAAAATGGTTTGAAGCACAGATCGAGCTTGCCAGAGAAGTAAAACTTCCGATCATTATTCACAGCAGGGATGCAGCAAAGGATACATATGATATAATGAAAGCGTTACATGCAGAAGATATCGGAGGCGTGGTTCATTGTTTTTCATATTCCAAAGAAATGGCAAGACAGTTCCTTGATATGGGATTTTATATTGGAATTGGCGGAGTTGTAACATTTAAGAATGCGAAGGCATTAAAAGAAGTTGCAGCGTATGCACCATTAGACAGAATCGTATTAGAGACAGATTGCCCATATCTGTCACCAGAACCAAACCGAGGCAAGAGAAATTCTTCCTTAAACTTAAATTATGTAGCAGAAGCGCTCAGTCAGATTAAGGGAATCGATAAAGAGGAACTGATCGCAGTCACAGAAGAAAATGCAAGAAAATTGTATCGTATGAAAGAGGTATAAGAGTGAAACTTGGGAATCCAAAAAATACAATAGAAGTTATCCAGAAATATGATTTTGATTTTCAGAAGAAATTCGGACAGAATTTTCTGATCGATGAACGTGTTCTTGAGAAGATCATTTCCGCAGCAGAAGTAAATAAAGATGATTTTGTGCTGGAGATCGGACCGGGAATTGGAACTATGACACAGTATCTTGCTGAAAATGCAAGAGAAGTCATGGCAGTTGAGATTGATAAGAATCTGATTCCAATTTTATCGGATACGTTAAGCACATATGACAATGTATCGATCTTAAATGCAGATATTCTGAAAGTAGATATTGCGAAGATTGTGGAAGAAAAGAATGGCGGAAAACCTGTAAAAGTTGTTGCGAATCTTCCATATTACATCACAACACCGATCATTATGGGATTATTTGAAAGTCATGTGCCAATCGACAGCATTACAGTTATGGTACAGAAGGAAGTTGCAGACCGCATGCAGTCAGGCCCTGGAACAAAAGACTATGGAGCGTTATCACTTGCTGTTCAGTATTATGCAGAACCATATGTAGTAGCGAATGTACCGCCAAACTGCTTTATGCCAAGACCAAAAGTAGGTTCCGCAGTTATCCGTCTGACAAAATATAAAGATGCACCGATCAAAGTTACAAATGAAAAACTGTTATTCCAGTTGATCCGCGCATCCTTTAACCAGAGAAGAAAAACGCTTCAGAACGGAATTAAGAACTTTGGTGGTCTAAACTTCTCCAAAGAACAGGTAGCACAGGCGTTAGAAGAGATGGGATTACCTGCATCTGTCCGTGGAGAAGCATTAACCTTAGAACAGTTTGCAACACTTACAAACATATTAGACAGGTAAGATAAAATAACCAAAATTCCCAGTCTTATGAGGCTTTAAAGGAACTGTGATAAATGTCTTAAAACCAAACAGACGGGAGATAAAAGCTTTTTCGTTATCAAAGACACCAGGAATTCCGAGATAACGCTGGCCGCTGTCTGCGTCTTTTGCAAGCATCAGGTGGCCGAAATTTCCATAATTTAAGAGGAGAAAACCATTTGCTTTGACATTATCATCAAGGCCAGGAATCTGATCGAGATCTGCTAGTGTGATCTTAATGCTAGGATCAAGGCCGTAAGAAGGAGGCATGGGCAAGGTGGGATACTCCTTCCAGTCAAAATCTTTTACAGGATCAGGATGCCGGATGTTTTTGGCATCCTTTTCTAATTGTAAGGCTTCAATATATTCGGAAAGTCCGGAAGTTTTCGGGCTTTCTGAAATTTTTAAACTTTCTTGAATATTTGCAGTGTCCTGAATACTTGTAGAAATTTCAGGAGTTTCAAGATTTTCAGTAGACTCTTTGTCTTCTGAATTTTCAGTAGAAGCTTCAGATAGATTTTCTGTTTCTGTCGTTTTTGTTTCTTCTGCCGTTTCTGTCGTTTCAGGTTCGGCGGCAGGCATTTCCAATGGCTTAAAACTTCGGATAATGATCGGCAGATCTTTCCACTGTGATCCAAAGAAATGTTCATTTGAGTGATAGATCAGAAAGCCATCCATTTCCTCAAAATTCTCAATTACAGGATAATTCTTTTTAAATTCGATAATGGTATCATTTCTTCTGATCGTATCAAGAAAAATTCCCTCCATCGTACCTTCATGAAAATGATAAAAATAAATTTTATATTCCAGTGCCTGATCATTTGTTTTTACATGGAAATATACCCGCAGCTGATTCTGGCGCTTTTCTATTTTTGCAAAACCAACATTGGAACCTTTGATTCCATGGTGATATTCATATAGATAGGATACAATACGTTGATAATCTGACAATCGTCTACTCTCTTTTTGATTCATTCTATGTTATAATAGAAAAAAATATGACATAGATATAAGGGGAATAGACGTGACACAAGAAGAGAAATACATGAAAGAGGCAATCCGGCAGGCAAAAAAAGCAGCCGCAGTCGGAGATGTGCCGATTGGCTGTGTGATCGTTCATGAAGATAAGATCATAGCCAGAGCTTACAATCAGAGAAATAAAAAGAAAACGACATTAGCACATGCGGAATTACTGGCAATTCAGAAAGCAAGCAAGAAGTTAGAAGACTGGAGACTTGAGGAATGTACTATGTATATAACACTTGAACCATGTCAGATGTGTGCAGGAGCGATTGTGCAGGCGAGAATTCCAAAAGTTGTGATTGGAGCAATGAATCCAAAGGCAGGCTGTGCAGGTTCTGTTTTGAATATTTTGCAGGTAGAACGGTTTAATCATCAGACAGAGATTGAACATGGAATTTTAGAAGAAGAATGCAGTCAGATGTTATCAGATTTTTTCAGAGAGTTGAGAAAGAAGAAAAAGGAGGAAAAAAATGCACAGAATTAAGAAATTAACAGCAGTACTGTTATGTGCAGGAATGATGTGTTTATCTTCAATTGAGGGAGTATCTGCAGCACAAAAACCAACAGGATATCATTCAATTGATTTAAATATAAAGTCACCAGATATAAAGCAGGAAAACAAAACTTATGCAAGATCATCCGCAGGATATTATAATTCCGTGGATCTTGGAATTGTTACCCCGGTAAAGAATCAGGGAAATACCGAACTTTGCTGGGCATTTGGTCTGGCATCACTAGGTGAAACTTCATTAATCAAACAAAACAAAGCAAAAAAGAATGTTGATTATTCAGAAAAGCATCTGGGGTATTTCATGTATAATCGAAAGAACGATGTGCTGAATAATACAAAAGGAGATGAAACCAAAGTATCCGGCAGCTGGAAATATTCCGGAGGTAATGCGCAGCTTGCAATGATCGCATTAACAGGATGGTATGGGCTTGCGAATGAGAGTATAGCACCATTTAATACAAACAAATGGACATTATCAAGTAAGCTAGGTCAAAAGGATGCGGCCATTTTAAAAAATGGATTTTTCCTTGGAAATAATCCATCAACCAGTGTAGTAAAATCCTATATAAAAAAATACGGATCAGTCGTTGTGGCGTATCATGCACCAGAGACAACGGAGGAAGATGAGGAATTTTACGATGTATCTCACAAATCCTATAATTGTACATTATCTGAGGATACGGCAAATCATATTGTGACAATTGTTGGATGGAATGATAATTACAGTAAAGATAAGTTTGGAGAGGCATCCAAACCAAAGAAAAATGGAGCATGGATCATAAAAAACAGCTGGGGAAGCAGCGAAGACGATAAAGGATATACCTATATATCTTATGAAGACAAATCAATGTGTGAATTCCTGTCAGGCCAGTTTGTAAAATCATCTACATATAAATACAATTATTTTTATGATGGATCAGCAAACCCATCAGCATACCGGTTGAAGAAAGGCCAGCAGATCGCTAACATATACACAGCGAAAAAAGGAACAAAGAAGAAAAAAGAGACATTAAAAGCAGTTAATGTAGTCACAATGAATCCGAATGTAAAATACAGCATTCAGATTTATAAAAATCCAAAGAAAGGGAAACCTGCATCAGGAAAGAAACTGTTAAAACGAGCCATGACAGGAACGATTAAAGAAGCAGGAACGCATACAATTGATCTGAAACAGAAAGTCAAACTGGTCAAAGGTGAGAAATTCTCTATCGTAATCAAGATGCGTTCAACAACATTGGTCGGATGCGATCACAGTGATAATTTCGGATGGATCAGATTTGTGAATAAGACAGCGAAAAGACAGAGTTATGTCTGCCTGAAGGGAAGTAAATGGCACGATCTGTATTCAGAAAGACTTACTATGAGGATTAAAGCATACACAACAAGATAATTGAATGATTAAAAAAGATAATAACTATTGACCTTAAGATAACTATTTAGTATAATCAAATATGCATCTTAAATCTAAGATGCCAAAGATAATCAAGTCATAAAGCTTCCGTGCTAGCCGGGGAGGTAGCGGCACCCTTTTTCTGCAATCCGCTATAGCAGAGGTGATGGTCTTGTTTCGGGTTGTCTTCTGTAGAGCTGCCCTCTACAAGTGGCGTTGATATCTGGGTCTCACGCAATAGGAATCCACGAACCGTGTCAGGTTGGGAACAAAGCAGCACTAAGTGGAACCTTCTATGTGCCGTGAGGGTGCCTGGGTTGAGTTAACTATAGAGGTAACGTCTGTGGAAGGTGACACAAGGCAGACCGCACGGATTTTTTTAATTTACATGAATTTTTATTAGATAGAAATCAACCCCATCATTTTTCATTTCGTTTAACTTCAATTTATATTTGAGAAGTCCAAGAATTTTCAGCAGATTGTACGCTATTGAATACAAAGACAAACAGTGTTAAAATAGAGACAGCAAACAAGGTAAGGAGTGAGTAGACATGAGAGAATTAGAATTACCTGATGTACAAGACGTAATGCTTGAATACCGAAAGATTAAATTATTATATCGTTCTGCACTGAAAGAGATTGGAACGAAATTAGAGATATTAAATGATGAGTTCCGGCTGGTACATCAGTACAATCCAATTGAACACATTGAATCAAGACTTAAGACAGATGAAAGTATCACTCGCAAACTGATGAGAAAAGGAAAAGAGATCACAGTAGAGAATATTCAGAAATATATCGATGATATTGCGGGAGTAAGGGTCATCTGTTCATTTACACCGGACATTTACAGAATTGTTGATATGATCGCATCACAGGATGATATTGAAGTATTAAAGACAAAGGATTATATGCTGAATCCAAAGATCAATGGATACAGAAGTTATCATCTGATCGTGAGAGTGCCGATCTTTTTATCAGATAAAGTTGTTCCAACCAAAGTTGAGATTCAGATCAGAACAGTAGCGATGGATTTCTGGGCATCTCTGGAACATAAGATTTATTATAAGTATGAAGGCAATACACCAGAGTATATTAAGCAGGAATTGAAGGAATGTGCAGATCTTGTAACATTCTTAGACAGTAAGATGTTAGCGATCAACGAAGAAGTGAGAAGTATCCGAAAAGAAAATGGCGAATAAGACATGCATTTTTTCTAAGAGATATCATAAGATATGATTGATAGAGAAAAAGGAGCATGAAGATGGCTGACAGAGAAGGATTAGGAAATCTTCCAATATTTGATACAGAGATAAGAACAAGCAGGGAGCTGGTAGCACAAGAGCAGAGGCAGGAGGATGATTACCAGTATATCATCCGGATGTATCCAGCATTGGCGAGAGAGATCCTTGACCAGATTGAAGATGCTTGTGATCAGATGGAATATGATGGAAGCAGAATGTTTGATGAATATATGGACCGGACAATGTTTCTTTCAATGGCAGATAAGATCTATGACAAGATGAATTATCAGGAGAAAGAAGAATGTCCAAAACAGGAACGTATGTTACATCAGATGATCGTAATTCTGATCGGAGGAGAGATTTATCACAGACGCTGTCGTTACCGCACAAAGAAGAATATGTTTCGATCATAGATAAGGCCGGGAGAAATCCCGGCACTTGTTTTTATTTACAGGAAAGTTTTATAAGATAAAAAGTCGTTTGCACATCTTAAACATTTCTTAAAATGGTTGTATAAATGTACAAAAAAAGATAAAATGAACAATAGAAAGCTTCACGGAATGAAAAAAAGGAGAATACAATGAAGCAAAATAAGGTGATACAGATTGCAATATTCGGGATCATTTTTCTGATCTCATTATTTATATGGAATTATACATTAGTAGGAAGAAATAATCAGGGAGTGACAGAGACACAACAGCCGACATTCCCTTTATTAAGCATATCCGCAGATGGAAAAGATATTAATGAATTACACGGATATCAGGGAAGCGTAGATGCATCACTGATCCGTGACAGTATCACACCAGTGTATGAAAATCAGGTAAAAGTAATTTTAAAGGATGCAGCAGAAGATATCAGTGTAGTATCCTATAAGATCTATGATACAGACAACAAGACAGTTTTAGGAAATGGAGATACAGCGTTCCATAAAGGAAAAGAAAGCAGCACTGCGAATATCCAGATCAAAGAACGTCTGGAGAATGGAAAAACATATCTGATGGAACTGTCTGTAAAGCAGGATAATAAAACAATCCGTTACTTTACAAGAATCATTTATGGAACAAGCTTTCATTTAAAGGAATGTCTGGATTTTGCAGAGAAATTCCACAATGCGGCATTAACAGAAGGCAATACAGAATTTATCAGCCAGTATATGGAAACGGCAGAAGGGACAACGTCCAATAACCTTTCCAATGTAACATTGAAATCAACACAGGAAGCAGTATCATATGCGACACTGAAACCACAGGTGGAAAGTGTTTATCCAGCAACAGTGAAAGAAATTTCTGAGAATGTTACATCAGTGGAACTAAGGTATATTCTTTCAGCGGAGAATAGTGACGGAACAAAACAGTATTATCAGGCAACTGAGTATTTCAGGGTGCGTTATGCAAAAGACAGAATGTATTTATTAAATTATGAGCGTAATATGGAAGCTTATATGAGATACGATACGATCGACAGAAGCAATAACAGAATTTTGATGGGAATCGGAAGCAACCAGAAACAGGTTGTCAGCAAAAAAGGCGGTAAGAAAGTTGCTTTTGTGGTACAGGATGAGCTTTGGTATTATGATTATCAGAAGTCCAATATGTACAAAGTCTTTTCTTTTGAAGGGGAAGATTACCGAGACAGCCGTAATAACTATCAGAAACATGATGTTCAGATTATGAAGATGAAATCGAACGGAGATATTTCATTTGTAGTATATGGATATATGAACCGCGGAAAACATGAAGGTAAAAATGGTATTGCAGTATATCAGTTTAGCGCTTCAGACCAGAAGATAGAAGAATTAGCATTTATTCCAACAAAGATACAGTATGAGATGATGAAGAATGATATCAAGAAAGGTGCATTCTTAAGTGACGATGGAGATTTCTATTTTTATCTGGATGGTGCGGTATACCAGGTTGCTGTAGGATCAGGAAAGAGTGAGGTTCTCGCGAAGAACATCACGGATGATATGACCGTTATTTCAGACAATGGAATGCTCGCATTAAACCAGTCCAAGAATAAAATAAAGATCATAGATCTTTCCACACAGAAAACAGATAACATTTCCTGTGGCAAGAATGAAGTTCTAAGACCAATAGGCTTTATTGGCAAAGATTTTATTTATGGAATAGGGGAAAAATCACAGATTGTAAGACAAAAAGACGGTTCTTATCTGTATCCGCTCACAAAAGTATTTATTAGAAGTGACAAGAAGAATGTAAAAGAATATGGAGAAGATGGAACTTATATTACAGATGCAAGCGTAGATGGAACAACGATTTCATTAACTCATTCACGAAAGAGTGGAAAAGGTTACAAGAAAGTCAATGAGAGTTATATCAGATACAAAGACAAAAAAGAAAATAAAGTTGTTTTAGAGTATGGATATACAGGAACAAGGTTAAATCAGTTGTATCTTGGATTCCCAGATGATGTATATATTCAGACAAGGCCAAATTATCTGTCCACCAATGTGGAAGAGACAGGCAGTGATACAGAGATTAAATTTGCCGAGAATGATAATAAGTACAATGATGCATATGTATATACAGGTGGAAAACTTGCAGGAATTTACAGCAATATGAAAGATGCCATCAAAGTTGCAGAACAAGGCGGCGGAGTTGTTGTGAATTATCATCAGATGTATTTATGGGAAAAAGGTATTGCACAAAGTTATGGAAAAGCTTCCAATATTCCGATGATCAAAGCAGAGAATAAAGATGAAACTGATATCGCTTGTATTTTGATGATGGCGAAGGCAGATGGAATTGATATCTCTTACAATAAGATCAAGAAGATGTCAGGAAGCACATATGATAAATTAAATAAAGTATTTAAGCATCGAGCAGTAAATTATTCTGACTGCAGTATGGATGATCTTGTTTATGTGATCAGTAAAGGACGTTCGTTTATGGCACAGAGAAAGAATGGAACATTTATTGTTGTTATGAGCTATAATCAGACGGATTTAAGATATTATGATCCATTGACAGGTAAATCTATAAAGACAAACCGTAAGAAACTTGAGAATGAATTTAAACAAGCAGGCAGTGTTTATTATGGATATGCAAACTAGCAGAATTTGTCTTTAATGTGCGAACTATGTCGACACAAAAATTTTAGTTACGATATATTTTATGTTAAAATTAAGATATATATCCAGAGTTGATCTGGAAAATGAGAGCAGTAAAAACAAACGAAAGGTGAAAGGAATATGGCTGAAGAAACAAAGGAAACAAAAAAGATTATTCCCGAAAGCAAGAAAAAGAAAAAAAAGAAACGTAAAAAGAGAAAGATTCTTTTAAAAGTTTCTATTGTCTTTTTGTTGTTGGTCGTAATCGGCTGGTTTACTTTTGGGGCAAAGGTTATGAAGCTTAGAAGTGAAGCCAAAGAACTCGTCGCACAGTCGACGGAAGATACATTTAAGGCATCACAGACAAGCATTGTATATGACACCAACGGAAAACAGTTACTGAAGTTTAAAGGTGAGAAAGATGTATATTATCTGAAGTATAAAGAACTTCCAGTATATGTTATAGCAGCAGTAATTTCTGTGGAAGACAGGAATTTCTACAAGCATAGTGGTGTAGATTACAAAGGAATCACACGAGCAGCAGTAAATTATGTCATACACAAAGGTGTGATCACACAGGGTGGAAGTACTCTTACACAGCAGCTCGCAAAGACTGTATTTTTGAATCGACAGAAGACATGGAAGAGAAAAGTGAAAGAAATCTTCATGGCAGTAGAAATGGAGAAGAAATATTCGAAAGAACAGATTCTGGAATTCTATTTGAACAATGTTTATTATGCAAATGGATATTATGGAATTCAGGCAGCGAGCCAGGGATACTTCAGAAAGGATGCGAAGAATCTGACAATGTCAGAAGCAGCATTTTTATCTGCGATTCCGAACAACCCAACGATCTATGATCCACGTACGAACAAAGAGAATACGATCAAACGTAGAAATAAGATTTTAAAAGATATGTACGAACAGGATCTGATCAAGAAAGACCAGTACGAAGAAGCAATAAATGAAGATATCAATGTGAAGAAAGCACAGAAGACTAAGACAGAGAAGAAGAACTATGTAGAAACATATGTCATTCACTGTGCAACAAAAGAGATCATGAAACAGAAGGGATTTGAATTCAAATATGATTTCAATTCTACTTCTGAGAAAGAAAAATATCAGGAAGAATATGATAAGATGTATGCAGAGTGTAAGAGAACTCTGTACAGTGCAGGATATCATATTTATACATCGATTGATCCAGATGTGCAGAGCCAGTTACAGAGCAGCGTAAATAACGCATTAACTGGATATACGGAGAAAGATAAGAATGGAATTTATAAGGCTCAGGCATCAGGTACATGTATTGACAATGACACTGGAAAAGTCGTAGCGATCGTTGGTGGACGTGAGCAGAAGAATATTGGTTATACATTAAACCGTGCATATCAGAGCCCTAGACAGCCTGGTAGTGCGATCAAACCACTTCTTGTATTTGCACCAGCATTGGAACATGGATGGTCAGCAGGATCAACGGTAAATGATTCTCCGATGTCAACAAAAGATAAGCACAGAGTAAGAAATGCGAATGGATCTTATGCTGGACAGATCACACTAAGAAGAGCTGTGGAGAAATCAAGTAACGTTGTTACGATGCGTTTATATGAACAGTTATCACCAAAAACATGTTTAAAATATCTGGAGCAGATGAACTTCAAATATCTGACGAACTCTGATTATAAGTACTATACAACATGTATCGGTGGATTCACAAAAGGAACAACGTCAGAAGAGATGGCTGCAGGATATGCTACATTGAAGAATGATGGTGTATACAGAGAGCCGACATGTATTACAAAGATCACAACTTCTGATGGAGATGAAGTAATGTCATCTTCTACAAAGAAGAGAAGAGTATACTCAACAAGTGCAGCAAAACAGATGACAGATGTATTAAAGAGTGTAGTAACAAGCGGAACTGGAGTTGGAGCGAAAGTACCGAACGTTGATACCGCAGGTAAGACAGGTACAACAAGCAGTAACCGTGATGGATGGTTCTGTGGATACACACCATATTATACAACAGCAATCTGGGTAGGAAGAGATGACAATAAGATTATGCCAGCGTTAAGTGGTGGATCTTATCCGAAGTCAATCTGGAGTAATTTCATGAATGCAATTCATTCAGAATATTCTTCATCAAGTACAATGGGAGAAGACTATTCAAGTTATAGTGAAGGAAATTCTCAGGGAACAACGCAGACTACGACATCAACGCAGGCTGCAAGTACTGGAAATACAGAGGCAACAACAGAAGCGCCTACAACGGCGGCACCAACGACGGAAGCTCCGGCTACATCAGCACCAACAACAGCTTCACAGCCTCAGGATAATAACCCTCAAAACGAATAATAGAATAAAAAAAGGCTCTGCTGTCTGTTATCAGCAGAGCTTTTTTATTAATATTATAAATTGATATTTTTCTTTTCAAGATATTCTTTGATACGTTCTGTTGGGTCTAACAGTTCGCTGATTGATGCATCATGGTTTAATGTATCAATTAACAGTGCAACATATTTAGATACGTCAGAAGATGTATACCAGTCACGAGATAATAATTCAGGTGTCTGATAAGTAAGGTTTGTAGTGATAACCTTTTCAATGATACCTTCTTCAACTGCACGGTCGAATACTTCTAATCCATTTGTAAATAAACCAAATGTAGATAAGCAGAAGACACGGCGGGCATTTCTGCGTTTTAATTCTTTGGCTACATCGATCATACTTTCTCCAGAAGAAATCATATCATCAATGATCAGTACATCTTTACCGTCTAATGAATCACCAAGGAATTCATGTGCAACGATTGGGTTACGTCCGTCAATGACTGTAGAATAATCACGGCGTTTGTAGAACATACCAACATCAACACCAACAACGTTTGCCATGTAGATTGCACGCTGCATAGCTCCTTCATCCGGGCTGATAACCATTAAGTGGTCTTTGTCAAAGTGAACATCATTACACTGTTCAACTAATGATTTTACAAACTGATAAGTAGGCTGAATGTTATCAAATCCGCTGATAGGAATCGCATTCTGTACACGAGGATCATGTGCATCGAATGTAAGGATATTGTCAACACCAAGGCTGATCAGTTCCTGAAGCATAACTGCACAGTCCAGAGATTCACGAGTGCTTCTCTTATGCTGGCGGCTTTCATATAAGAATGGCATAATAACGTTTACGCTCTTTGCTTTACCAGCTGCAGCACTGATGATACGTTTTAAGTCTGCATAATGATCATCTGGAGACATATGGTTTACACTTCCACTTAAAGAGTAAGTGACACTGTAGTTTAATACGTCAACGATGATGTATAAATCCATATCACGAACAGATTCGCGAATGATACCTTTGGCTTCTCCAGAACCAAAGCGTGGGCAACTAGCATCTAAAAGATAAGTATCTCTTAAATATCCATCACAAGCAACAGAATCTTTGAAATCTTTGAAAGTTTCAGATCTCCACTGGATGATGTAGTTGTCGATTGTTTTTCCAAGTTCTTTGCATCCTTCAAGGGCAATGATTCCAAGTTTACCGTCTGGAATCTTAGTAAAGTTACGGTCAGATCGTCTCATGATACTATCTCCTTCGTATATTGTTCTATAGTTTTTTATAACATTATAAATAAGTTACGTCAAGTTCGATTTTTTGAAACGGATGTCATCTCCATAGATTTTCTGCCAGGAATAATTCTCTATAATTCTGGAGAAAATACGTTCAGAATAAGTATTTCGGAATTCCTGAAGAGATAAATTAGTGGAAATGATCGTGGATTTCTCTTGAATCAATCGTTCATTCAGACATTGAAATAACTGTGATATTACAAATTTATTGATCATCTCTGTACCAAGGTCATCAATGATCAACAGATCGCATTGAAAGATCAGGTTAGCAGATGTCTCCTGCTGAGCATTCTTTTCTTTGCCAAAGGTATGCTTGGCAAGTGTATCAAAAAGTTGAAAAGCTGTCATATAGACACAGGTAAATCCGCGGTCCATGATCTCCTTTGCAATACAATGACTTAAAAAAGTCTTCCCAACACCAGTGGAACCCTGAAATAAAATGTTGTCGTGATTTGGAAATCTGGAAATAAAGGTTTTGCAGTGTTCCACGACTTTCTGAATGTTACGTCTTGGGCTTGGAAGACCTTGTTTGGTCATCTGATCGGAGTAATAATCTTCCCTAAAGGTCTGAAAATTCTCCCGGGCTAAAATCTTAGCCATATTAGAACCGGAATACAGGTGATCGATCATCGCCTGATGGAAACAGGAACATTGTTCCTGCCCGATATATCCGGTGTCTTTGCACTTCTTACAATGATAGATTGGTTCCAGATAATCAGACGAATATCCAGCCGCATGTAACAAGGACTGTTTCTTCTCAATTAAAATCTGATTCTTCTTGCGGTACTCTTCCCGCAAAGCAGGATCATCACTGACAATCAGCTGCTTTCCAAGAGAGATTGAATTGGCAGTGATCTGCCGGTCAAGATCTCTGATCTCTGGAATGGTTGTATATATATCTTTCTTGCGCTGTTCATGAAGCCGGTAATTAGAAAGCCGTCTTGCCTCATATTGGCGCATGATATCCTGATAATCGTTATTTGATAATGACATAAGTTAGTTCTCCATGAGTTCGTCTGCGAACTGTTTCTGTAAAAGCTGCTGCTCTAACGCATCAAAATCATAATCACGTTGAGTAAAATTATGCATATTATTCTGGTTGTTATTGTTTGCAAAAGTCTTAGGAGCCTTCTGCTGTACATGGAAGTTCTTAGCATCTTCCAATGTTACGATATGATTATCCTTCCAATGTTTCAGGATCGTGTCTGCATATGGAAAACTTGGCTTGTTGATCGCATTGATCGTGCGGTTGCAGGCTTCGATGATCAATGGAAGATCAAAACCATCTGTCTCAAGCCATCGTTTCATATATTCTTCCTGAACAGGAGCAGGATTCTGGTTTAGTCCAAAAGCACGCATAATAGAATAATACTCCTTACGGAAATTCTTACTGTATGCTTTAGCTTCGTCTGGTGTCTGAATATTGGCTTCATACCAGTTGATCGCTACAGACTGCATATAACGGAAACTCTTCTTGCCGTTTGAAACACAATGTTCTACGAGATATTCAACTAATTCACAGGACATCTTAAGGTCCTCGATCATATAAAGCAGAGTGTTCATATCCGTACAGGTAAGAGGTTTTCCAAGAAACATCTCGCATACATACAGAAGATATGAAAAACGTTCATCTTCACTCTTACGCTGCAGTTCCGCAGGAGACAGAGTCTTCATTGCAGGGATTGCTTCCGTACCTGCGACAGTCTGTTCTTTCACAGTAAGATGTCCTGTCTGGGAAGCAGAAGGAACGGCTGCAGATTGCGTTTGAGCTGTCTGCTGGCGTGCAGACTGTGTCTCGGAAGTCTGTGCAGGAGAATGTGCATTGCCACTGACAGGAAGCAGTTCAATAAAACTGATCTCTCCGTCTTTTAATTCCATGCGCAGAAGGGATTCTTTCTCCCAGTACTTTAACGCACGAGTAACATCACGCTCCGTAAGTTCCAGTACGTCTGCCAGACAAGGAATGCTGAAGTTTGCACCGTCAGAAACCATACGCAGAAGATAGATATACACTTTGATGTATTCACCATTCGCACGGATCATGTAATTATCAACAAATGCGTTTGGAAGCAGCGTTCCACCGGTTGGATATGTGGTTGTTACTTTAATGTAATTCATGGCAATTTCTCCTTCTTTTATTATTGTTAATCTGACTATAACGCAGATTGGAGAAATTGTAAATACCAGGGAAATCCACAGCCCAATTGTGTACAAGTATGTGGATAATGTGGATAATGTGGACAAAAATCATAGAATAATGGAAATAAGCCATTTACAAAGATTTTACAATTGTGGAAAAGGATAAAAGAAATCCACAGATTTGTTTATCAACAATTGTGTACAAACCTGTGGATAATGTGGATAACTATCTATTTACGAGAGAATTTCCGATAGAATCGACGTTTCCAGCGCCCATAGTTATCAACAGATCATTTTTTTTGCAATTTTTTAAAATAAATTCTTCGATGTCATCAAATTCCTTGATATAATGCACATCCACATCATAATCAGCCATGCGGTCTACGATATCTTTGGAACTTACGATACCAGTATCTTTTTCTCTGGCAGCATAGATATCAGTTACGATAACGTGGTCGCAGATGCTTAATGCTTTGGCGAAATCATCAAGGAATGCGATCGTTCTTGAATAAGTATGTGGCTGGAATACACACCATAATTCGTTGTGTGGATAATTCTTTGCAGATTCCAGTGTTGCACGGATCTCTGTTGGATGATGAGCATAGTCATCAACAACTGTAAAGTCGTTGCATGTACCTTTTAATTCAAAACGGCGCTTTGCACCAGAGAATCCAAGAAGACCTTTCTTCATTGTATCAACATCAATTCCGATACGTTTTGCAGCAGCGATCGCAGCTAAGGCGTTCTTTACGTTGTGTTCTCCGTTGACATTTAACTGGATATGGTCAACGAATTCTCCTTTGAAGTAATAATCAAAATGTGCATGTCCAAAGGCATCATATCCGATATTCTTTGCACAATAGTCATAAGAATCATCTTCTAATCCAAATGTTGCATATTCTGCCTCTAATCCGTCCACAATATAATCGATGTTCTCAATCTCACCATTGATGATCAGGTAACCATAGTTAGGAAGTTTGTGAGCAAATTCACGGAAAGAATGGCGGATATCATCAAGATCCTTAAAGAAGTCCATGTGATCTTCTTCGATGTTAAGGATAATACTGATCTTAGGGAAGAACTCTAAGAAACTGTTTGTATATTCGCATGCCTCTGTTACGAATGTTTCAGAATGTCCAACACGGATATTTCCATTGATCGCATCCAGGATTCCACCGACACTGATCGTAGGGTCTGTATTACCAGCAAGTAAAATATAAGATAACATAGAAGTTGTTGTTGTCTTACCATGAGTTCCAGATACAGCGATCGCATTCTGGTAGTTGTGCATCATCTGGCCAAGCAGTGTTGCACGTTTCATAACAGGGATGTTACGACGAACAGCTTCTTTGTATTCTTCATTCGTATCGAAGTTGATGGCTGCTGTATATACGACAAGGTCAATGTCGTCTGTGATGTTATCAGCAGTCTGGCTTAAATAAACTTTAGCCCCTTTATCTTCTAAATGTTTGATGATATCAGAAGTATGGACATCGGACCCGGAAATAGTAAATCCTTCTTTGATAAGGATTTCAGCAAGACCACTCATGCTGATTCCTCCGATTCCCATAAAATGAATATGAATTGGTTTGTTAAAATCTATCTGATACATTTTCATGTGTCCTTTCTTTCTATTTTGATATAGTTTCATTGTTTTCCTTATTATAAGTCACTGCAACTAAACTTGCAAGACGGAGATTAAATTGGAAAATATTATAAGTATCATAAAAATATGGAGAAAAAAGTGGTAAAATGTCATAATAAAAAAGCTGATAAAAAACAAGTTTTTGTTCACAATTGCTGAAAAAAGTGTTATAATAAAAATTAGCATATACGGTCGAAGAGAAAGAAGAAGTTACCAGAGCCTGACCGGAGAGCGAATTTTAGCTATATTATTAGAAACTAGGAGGATGACAACATGCAAATAACTGATGTACGAATTAGAAAAGTGGCCAAAGAAGGTAAGATGAAAGCTGTTGTGTCTATCACGATCGATAACGAATTTGTGGTACATGATATTAAAGTAATCGAAGGGGAAAAAGGTCTGTTTATTGCAATGCCTAGCCGTAAAGCGGCAGACGGTGAATACAGAGACATTGCACATCCGATCAATTCTGACACAAGAAATATGATCCAGACTTTAATTTTAGAACAATATGAAGCAATGAATCTGGGGGATATTGACGCAACAGCGCCAGAAGTCTAAGAGAATAACTTCTTCTTTAATTTATGCAGAAAGAGAATCAGGGTTGACCGTCTGGTTCTCTTTTCTGTTATAATAAGATATCATTATTTATGAAAGTGAGATACGAAAGATAGATATCTAAGAACAGGGAGGTTTAATGGATGGAGTTTCAGATCGGAGATATTGTTAAGTTGAAGAAAGCACACCCATGCGGAGCTAATGAGTGGGAAATACTAAGAGTCGGAATGGATTTCCGCTTGAAATGTGTCGGATGCAGCAGACAGGTTATGGCACCAAGAAAGATGGTAGAAAAAAATTTTAGAGGATTTATAAAAAAAGCTTGCCAAGATTAGTATTTTATGATAAAGTAAATATTCGTGGTATATAAAAATATCCTTGCTCTTTCACGAAGAAAGAGCCACTAGACCAAAAGGAGGTGCAAGTAATGATGAAATATGAATTAGCATTAGTTTTAAGTGCAAAGATCGAAGACGAAGAACGTGCAGCTATGGTTGAAAAAGTTCAGGCAATGATTACTACAGCAGGTGCAGCGATCACTAACGTCGATGAATGGGGTAAGAAACAGTTAGCTTACGAAATTCAGAAGATGAAAGAAGGATACTACTATTTCATCCAGTTCGAAGGCGAAACTACAGTTCCAGCAGAACTTGAAGAAAGACTTCGTATTGAGGAAACTGTATTACGTTTCTTATGCGTTAAACAGGATGCGTAATTAACAGGAGGGATCCGAATAATGAATAAAGTAGTATTAATGGGAAGATTGACAAGGGACCCAGATGTGAGATATTCACAGGGTGAAACACCTTTGGCAATTGCCAGATATACGTTAGCAGTAGACAGAAGATTCAAAAGAAATGGTGAGCAGGATGCAGATTTTATTAACTGTGTGGCATTCGGACGCACAGCTGAATTTGCAGAGAAGTATTTCAAACAGGGTACTAAGATTGCTGTTTCCGGAAGAATCCAGACAGGTAGTTATACAAACCGTGATGGAGTTAAGGTCTACACAACAGAAGTTGTGATCGAAGATCAGGAATTTGCAGAGAGCAAAGCTGCTGCAGCCCAGAACAGTAACATGGGAGTTCCACAGCCAAGCGCGCCACAGCCTAGTGCCGCAGCAAGCGATGGTTTTATGAATATTCCAGATGGTTTGGAAGAAGAATTACCATTTAGTTAAATAGGAGGTAGAAATCATGGCTTATACAAAAGGCGATTCTCCAATGAGAAGAAGAGGCGGACGTAGAAGAAGAAAAGTATGTACATTCTGTACAGAAGCCGACGCTGTAATCGATTATAAAGATGTAGCAACATTAAAGAAATATGTATCTGAAAGAGGAAAAATCCTTCCAAGACGTATTACTGGAACATGTGCTAAACATCAGAGAGCTGTTACAGGAGCTATCAAGAGAGCTAGACATTTAGCTTTAATGCCATATACAGCTGAATAATTTTAAGCAGATAATGAAGAGTTATATTGTGACGAAAGTTGCAGTATAGCTCTTTTTTTGTTGATTTATCATATATTTTTTTATGAATAAATTGCTTATATGGATTTCTTAAATGATGTCATAAAGATTAAGAAAATTGCAGAAATTGAACAAATATATCGCTTTCGTTAAATACAATGTACAAATTCATACAATTGAGTTATAATAAAGGATAATTGTAATAACTGAATCAGGAGAAGAAAATGGACATTATGAAGAAAACAAAGATAGAACAGTATCTTCAGAGGCCATTATGGGCATTGCTCGTGTTAGCGGCTGCAGATATCCTGTTCTTTTTCTTAGATATTCGATGCGGAGTGATCTTAGCGGTTGTTCTGCTCGCATTTGCGGTTTCTCAGATGCTCATTTATTCCAAAAGCAAGCAGGCGATCATTAAAGAATGTATGAACTTTATGTTTGAACAGAGCCAGGTGCAGAATTATCTGCTCCAGCAGCTCCCAGTACCATATGCTTTGCTTGATGGGAATGGAATGATCATTTGGTCGAACGATGCATTTCAAAAGATTGCGGGAGATAACAGAGGAAAGTCGATACAACAGATTTTTACGAATCTTAACCGTAATCTGATTCCGTCTGATGTGAGTCATGCAATTTCTCACATTGAATATAAGAAGAAATGCAAAGATGGAGATAAAGAAAAAGAGCAGACACTGTTTTATAAAGTAGAGATGAACCGTATTCGTGTAGAAGATTTTTCGGATGAGAATGATCAGAATTGTTCCAGACAGATGCTTAAAGATAATGATCTGATCGCAGCATATTTCTTTGATCAGACACTGCTTAAGAAATATATGGAACAGAATGAAAACCAGAGGATGGTTATTGGTCTGATCTACATTGATAATTATGAAGAGATTCTTGATGATATTGATGCAGTCAAACGATCTATGCTGATCGCAGTGGCTGATCGTAAGATCAATAAATTTATCCAGAATGTCTCAGGAATTGCCAAGAGAACAGAACGCGGCAAATATTTTGTAGTGTTTGAACAAAAATATCTGGATAAGATCAAAGAAAACAAGTTCTCAATTCTTGACGAGATCAAGACGATCAACCTTGGAAATTCTATGCATATGACATTGAGTATCAGTTTTGGAATCAATGGAAACACATATCAGGAAAGTTACGAGGCGGCCTGTGCGGGTATGGATCTTGCTTTAGGCCGTGGTGGTGACCAGGCGGTTATCAAAGATGGAGAAGACATTTCTTATTATGGTGGTAACTGTGAGGTTATGGAGCGCACAACAAGGGTCAAAGCACGAGTAAAAGCACATGCATTGAAGGAACTGCTGGAATCCAAAGAGAATGTTGTGATCATGGCACATAAGATACCAGACCCAGATGCGATCGGTGCGGCTGTTGGATTGTACCGGTTAGGGCTTTCTCTTGGAAGAAAGGCACATATCGTTATGAATGAAGTAACGATTTCTGTGCGCGCAATGGTAGACGAGCTGAATAAGAGTGGGATTTATGATGAAGATATGTTCATTGATAATGAACAGGCGATGGAGATCACAGATGAGAATACTCTTTTGATCGTAGTAGATGTAAACCATGCGAATTATACAGAGTGTGAAGAGTTATTGAGCCGGACAAAGACAACGGTTATTCTCGATCATCACAGAAAGAATAAAGACATGATCAAGAATCCGGTGCTTTCTTATGTAGAACCATATGCTTCTTCTACCTGTGAACTGGTAGCGGAGATTCTTCAATATGTAGATTCAAAACCAAAGTTAGAACCGATGGAAGCAAATGCCATGTATTATGGAATGCTTGTAGATACAGATAACTTTGTGAATAAAACAGGAGTCAGAACATTTGAAGCGGCAGCATATCTTAAGAGAAATGGAGCGGATCTTACAAAGGTAAGAAAGATGTCAAGAGAGAGTATGGAAACATACAGGATTCGGGCGAAAGCGATCAGTGAAGCAGAGATCTTATATGGCAGATTTGCAATTGCAACGCTGGTAGGAATCGGCGTGGACAGCCCTACAGTGATCGGTGCTCAGGTGTCGAATGAATTGCTTGATATTGATGGAATTGAAGCATCTTTTGTATTAACAGGTGTTCATGAGAGAGTCTATATCAGTGCAAGATCGATTGATGAAGTGAATGTCCAGAAGATCATGGAAGAATTCGGAGGCGGTGGTCATTTGACAGTTGCAGGAGCACAGCTTGTCGATGTATCATTAGAAGAAGCCAAGAATATCATTCATGAGACATTACGATATTTGAAATCAAAAGGAGAGATATAAGCGATGAAAGTTATTTTATTAGAAGATGTAAAATCAGTAGGAAAAAAAGACGAAGTAGTAGAAGTAAATAGCGGATATGCAAGAAATGTATTATTCCGCAAGAATTTAGGAATCGAAGCTACAAAGAAAGCATTAAATGATCTCAAATTAAGAAAAGCAAATGACGATAAACTGGCTGCAGAAGCGTTAGCAGATGCGAAAGTTTTAGCAAAAGAGATCGAAGAAAAACAGTTAGTATTAAAGATGAAAGTCGGAGAAGGTGGAAGAACATTCGGATCTATCTCTACAAAAGAAATCGCTGCAGAAGCAAAGAAACAGTTAGGATATGATTTAGACAAGAAGAAAATGCACTGCGAACCAATCAAGAATCTTGGATTCCATGATGTTGCGATCAAAGTTCATCCACAGGTAACAGCAACATTAAGAGTGAAAGTAGAAGAAAAATAAGAGGGCAGATTTATGGATGAAGCATTTATCAAGAAAGTGCAGCCAAACAGCCCGGAGGCAGAACAATCTGTGATCGGAGCTATGATCATGGACAGGGATGCGATCGCTGATGTTATCGATATTGTGAATGCCGATGATTTCTATCAGAAGCAGAACGGCATTTTATTTGAAGCGATGACAGAATTATACCGGGAAGGAAAGCCGGTGGATCTGGTAACGCTTCAGAATAAATTAAAGAAAAAAGACGTACCGGAATCTATGAAATCTCTGGAATTTATCAGAGATCTTCTGGAAGCCGTTCCAACGTCAGCCAATGCCAAACAATATGCAAAGATTGTCAGTGAAAAGGCGACACTTCGTAAACTGATCAAAGTTACAGAGGATATTACAACGGAATGTTATCTTGGGAAAGATGACGTAACAGAGATTCTTGACCACACAGAGAAGAATGTTTTTGGACTTCTTCAGCAGGCAAGTGGAAGGGAAGATTTTGTTCCGATCGATAAAGTTGTGTTAAATACACTGGATGCGATCGAAGAAGCGGCAAGTTCTGCGGGACGAGTGACTGGTATCGCAACAGGATTTACAGATCTGGATTACAAATTATCTGGATTACATCCATCCGAGCTTATTATCGTGGCGGCACGTCCTGCCATGGGTAAGACAGCATTCGTACTGAATATCGCACAGAGAGCTGCAGTCAGAGATCATGTACCGACAGCAATCTTCAGTCTGGAGATGTCAAAAGAACAGCTTGTAACCCGTATGATGGCGATGGAAGCGATGGTAGACTCACAGTCTATCCGTACTGGTGATCTTCAGGAAACTGACTGGGAGAAAATCATGGAAAGTGCAGGAACGATCGGTCGTTCCCCACTGATCATTGATGATACACCAGGTATCACGATCGCAGAATTAAGATCAAAGTGTCGAAGATACAAACAGACACATGGACTTGATCTGATCATTATTGACTATTTGCAGCTGATGTCAGGAGGAAAACGTTCTGAATCAAGACAGCAGGAGATTTCAGAAATCTCAAGATCGCTAAAAGCATTAGCAAGAGAGATGAATGCACCAGTTATCGCATTATCTCAGTTAAGCCGAAGAGTAGAAGAAAGAAAACCAGCCAAACCAATGTTATCCGACCTGCGTGAATCAGGATCGATCGAGCAGGATGCCGACGTTGTAATGTTCATTTACCGTGATGAATATTATAATGAGGATTCTGAGAAGAAAGGAATCGCAGAGATCATCGTTGATAAACAGAGAAATGGTTCGACGGGTAGCGTAGAGCTTGTATGGCTCGGACAATACACCAAATTTGGAAATAAAGAAAGAGCACCACATTAATAACTGGTGCTTTTTCTTACAAATACAAATGGATAAAATATACAATTCAAATAAAGATATACAATTCTAAAATAAAATTATGTCATGTAAATTAATAAGGAGGCATCTGATGTTATCATTTCTATTTCCTCCAATTTGTCCATTATGTGCAAAAGAATTATTGGACAAAGGAGAACGTATCTGTAAAACATGCAGCAAAAAGCAGATTTTTATCAAAGAACCGACATGTTATTCTTGCGGAAAACCAATGAAAAATCACGAAAAAGAATACTGCAGTGACTGCAGACAACACCCGAAAAACTTTGAACGTGGAATGGGATTATGTATTTATCAGAAACCAGTCACGAATTCTTTGGCTGCGATCAAATATAAGAATGAAAGGAAATTTGCAAAATATTATCTGGAAGAGATTCAAAAAAGAAAATACAGAGATTTGTTACAGTTAAAAATAGATGTCATCATTCCTGTGCCGATCCATAGAAAAAAGAGAAGAAAAAGGGGCTTTAATCAGGCAGAAATTTTTGCAAATGGAATTGCAGAAATGTTAAACAAACCTATGTATACAAAGATTGTAGAAAGAATTCATGATACGAAACCGCAGAAACAATTAAACCCAGGAGAGAGAAAAAGCAATTTAAAGAAAGCATTTCGTGGAAATTTAAAAGAATATCAGAGAGCAGGAATGCCAAAAAGAGTGTTATTAGTAGATGATATTTATACAACAGGATCAACCGCAGAAGCGGTAACAGCAGCTTTGAAACAACTAGGAATCAGAGAGGTTTATGTATTTTGTATAGCGATCGGAAAAGGATTTTCCTGATATTTCCGTCATGGTATTTTGTAGAAAGGTCTGTTATAATGAGGTCTGGCTGATCCATGAAGATTTGAAAAAGATATGGATCAGAGGGAAGAAGATAGAGTTAGAAAGAGGCAAATAGATGGAAAATCGATATGACTTAAGTGGATCTCTGCTTCACTGGTATGATTATAATAAACGTCTGTTACCATGGAGAGAAAATAAAGATCCTTATAGAATCTGGATTTCAGAGATTATGCTGCAACAGACAAGAGTAGAAGCAGTGAAACCGTATTTTGACCGTTTTATGGAGACATTGCCAACGGTTTATGATCTAGCCGAAGTAGAAGATGATCGACTGATGAAACTATGGGAAGGCCTTGGCTATTACAATCGTGCAAGGAATCTAAAAGCAGCAGCACAGACGATCGTTCAAGAATATGGTGGACAACTGCCTGCAGATTATGATAAATTATTATCGCTGAAGGGCATTGGAATGTATACAGCAGGGGCGATCGGATCGATCGCATTCGAACTACAGGTTCCTGCAGTAGATGGAAATGTTCTTCGTGTGCTGGCTAGATTATGGGGAGATGACTCTGATATTCTCAAAGATAAAACAAAGAAAGATATGGGAAGAAGGATCATGGAATTTATGCCGGAAGACCGACCGGGAGATTTTAATCAGGCATTGATCGAACTGGGTGCGACAGTTTGTGTGCCAAATGGGAAACCATTATGTGATCAGTGTCCATGGGATACGGTTTGTAGAGCTTACAAAGAAGATCTTATAGACAAATTACCGGTCAAAACTCCGAAGAAGGCAAGAAAGATCGAGCATAAGACTGTATTTTTATTAGAATGCAACGATCAGATCGCAATCCATAAACGAGGAGACAAAGGATTGCTTGCCGGATTATGGGAGTTCCCGAATGAAGATAAGAAAATGGATGCCGAAGATATCAAGGAATGGATGACTGCGCATCATATGGAAGATGCCAAGGTAGAAGCAGCAGGGAAAGGAAAACATATCTTCAGTCATGTGGAATGGCACATGGAAGGAGTAAAAATTTCCTTAAAAACACCGATAGAAAGCAAAGATTACGTTTGGGTACTAAAAAAAGAACTAGAAAATACGTATGCATTGCCGTCAGCATTTGAAATATTTCGTAAGATATTGTAAAATAGAAGTTATGTATATAATTACAAACTTATAAAATCCCGTAAAGGGCAAATTCATTTTTAAAAGGAGAAAAGATTATGAAAAAGTTTTTAACAGTCGCATTAGCCGGTGTACTGGCAGCTTCTATGCTGTTCACAGGATGCAGTAAAAAAGCAGAAAGTAAAGTTCCAGATAAACTGATCGTAGGAACAAACGCAGAGTTTCCACCATTTGAATACATGAACGATAAAAAACAGCCAGAAGGTTTTGATATCGCTATGATCAAAGAAATCGGAAAACGTATGGGTAAAAAAGTTGAGATCAAAAATATGGAATTCAAATCTCTGATCGGTGCTATGGAATCTGATTCTATCAATGCGATCATTGCTGGAATGACAAAGACAGAGAAACGTGAAAAAGCTGTAGATTTCTCTGACAGCTACTATACAACAAATCAGGCGATCATCTTAAAGAAGGATAGCAAGATCACAAAATTAGCTCAGCTTGATGGAAAGAAGATTGGTGTTCAGGAAGGAACAACAGGAGATTTAATTTCATCTGGAGATAAATTTGGAGATGGTAAGAAAGCGAAAGTCCTTGTCAAAGGTGCAAAGGTAAAACGTTTTAAGAAGGGCGTTGATGCTGTCATGGATCTGAAAAATGGATCAGTTGATGCAGTAGTCATCGATGAATTAACAGCAAATGAATTTGTGAAAAAGAATGCGAAGAAGTTAAAAATAGTGATCGATTCTGCAGGATCTGAATACTATTGTATCGCACTTACAAAAGGTAATACAGCTTACAAAGAAGAGGTCAATAAACAGATTAAAGCAATTAAAGAAGATGGAACATATGATAAGCTGAAAGCTAAATATATTGATTCCAAAAACTAGAAAATAGGAAGGTAAGGTTTCAAAAATGTTAGATTCATTTTATACCGCATTTATTGAAGAACAACGTTACCTGCTATACCTCGATGGACTAAAGATGACAATTCTTGTGTCAGTCATTGCAATCATCATAGGTGTGGTACTTGGTACATTGTTAGCATTAATGCGTTTGACAGCAGAGCAGAAAGGAAAGAGTACACTTTTATCAAAAATCGCATACGTGTACATTGATATCATTCGTGGAACACCAACGTTGACACAGTTGATGATCATGTATTTCGTTATTTTAAAAGGTCAAAGTGGACTGCTTGTAGGTTCCTTAACCTTTGGTCTAAACAGTGCAGCTTATGTTGCGGAGATCATCCGTGCAGGAATTCAGGCTGTTGATCAGGGACAGATGGAAGGTGGACGTTCTCTTGGATTATCCTATGTACAGACAATGAAAGATATTATCCTGCCTCAGGCGATTAAGAACATTCTTCCTGCCCTTGGAAATGAATTTATCGTACTGGTAAAAGAAACTTCTATTTTAGGATATGTAGCGATCGTCGATCTGACAAAGGTATCAGATTTCGTAATTTCAAGAATCTTCGAAGCACTGGCACCATTGCTTGGAACAGCACTGATCTACTATGTGATCGTTAAGTTCCTGACATTAGGATTAAACGCATTAGAAAGGAGACTGAGACAAAGTGATAGACGTTAAAAATTTGCATAAATATTTCGGATCTCTGGAAGTGTTAAAAGGCATTGACTGTCATATTGACAAAGGAGAATGCGTTTGTGTGATCGGACCATCTGGATCTGGAAAGAGTACATTTTTAAGATGCTTAAACTTATTAGAGACTCCTACAAAGGGAGATATTGTCATTGATGATATGCATTTAACAGAGAAGAATTTCGATGTTGATGCAATGAGAAAACGAGTTGGAATGGTATTTCAGCATTTTAACTTATTCCCACATCTGACAATCCTTGAGAATGTTACATTAGCTCCGATCCGTCATAAGATGATGACAGAAGAACAGGCAAAAGAAAAAGCCATGGAATTGTTAAATCGTGTCGGTGTTGGTGACAAAGCTGACAATTATCCAGCACAGTTATCTGGTGGACAGAAACAGCGTGTAGCGATTGCAAGATCTCTGGCATTGTCACCAGAAGTCATGTTGTTTGACGAACCAACTTCCGCACTTGATCCAGAGATGGTTGGAGAAGTATTAGAAGTTATGAAACAGCTTGCCAAAGAAGGTATGACCATGGTTGTTGTAACTCACGAGATGGGATTTGCGAGAGAAGTGGCCAACCGTGTATTCTTTATGGATGGCGGTGGAATCCTTGAAGAGGGAACACCAGAACAGATTTTTGACCATCCACAGGAAGAACGAACAAAGACATTTTTAAGTAAAGTGTTATAAGAAGATGATGAAGGAGCAGATACTGCGATATTGTAGGATCTGCTCCTTTTTTGGTACTACCAAAGAAAAAGATTGTAAAAATCAGCATTCTCGATGGAAAACGACAAAAGTATGTGATATCATAAAAATATATGTTAATAAAGTGTATTGTTAACATAAAGGGAGTATAGATAGGGTGACGCAAGTAAAATGTATGAAAAAATAAAAGTTATTATGAATTAGGGGTGAAAGTTGTACGTGAATACAAATGTTAAGATGACCAGACAAGAGGTAGAAGAAGAGACAAAAGTACTAGAGAAAATTTTTGATGTTGTTAGAATTTTGGATGGAGAATCTTTATCTAAGATGCAAGAGAATCCCTGTGTGGGAGTACAGTTTGAAATGTGTAAATGTTATGAATTTTGGAAGAAGAATAAGCCATGTGAGAATTGCATATCAGTAAAAGCGTATACAGAGAAACGGCAGAAGACAAAACTAGAGTTTCTTGATACAGACATATATCTTGTGATCTCAAGATATATGGAAATTGATGATGAACCATGTGTTATGGAACTTGTCAGATATCTTGCGGATGATACATTAATTGATACGGATGGAAGAGATAAACTTGTCGGCAAATTAAAAGGTTATCAGGATAAATTATACAGAGATCCTTTGACAGGAATCTATAATCGAAGATATTTTGAGGATGAGATTAGAGATATGCAGAATTCTGCTGGGGTTGTAATGATCGATCTGGATGATTTTAAATTATATAATGATATTTATGGACATGATATGGGAGATCGTGTATTAAAAACCGTAGCCGATGCAATCAACCACTGCATACGAAAGACGGATAAACTGGTTCGTTATGGAGGAGATGAGTTTTTACTGATCCTTCCGAATATGGTCAGAGGCACTTTGCGTGGGAAATTACTGCAGATTCAGGAAGCAATTCAGAATGCGAAAATTCCAGAATGTTCAAGACTAAGACTGACAGCAAGTATCGGTGGTGTTTTGTCTGAGAATGAAACCATCGATGAAGCAATCGCAAGGGCAGACCATTTGATGTATAAGGCAAAAGATTATAAAGCGATAGTAGTGACCGAATGTGATAAAAAGATGCCGGATGATGAAGAAACTAAGAATAAACCAAGAATTATGATCGTAGATGATTCAGAATTTAACCGGGAAATTCTGTCAGAGATCCTGCAGGAAGACTATGAGATCGTAGAAGCGGAAAGTGGAAGAGAAGCTCTTCATAAACTGGGTGAGTATGGACTGGGAATTTCTCTGGTACTGTTAGATATTATTATGCCAGAGATGGACGGTTTTGAGGTTTTAAAACATATGACAGAAGAAGATTGGATATCAAATGTTCCAGTCATCATGATCTCAAGCGAGGATTCAGAGAATTATATCAGACGTGCCTATGAGATGGGTGTTACCGATTATATTAACCGTCCATTTGATGCAAATATCGTCTATCAGCGTGTATCAAATACAGTAAAATTATATGCAAAACAAAGAAGACTAATGGCACTGGTTACAGGAACCGTGTAGAGGGAGCGTTAAACACAGAATAGATAAATGGTGAGAAAATATGAAAAAAGAATACGATGCAGACATTTTAAAGGCTTTTAGCCAAAGCTATTTTGCAGGAATCTTAGTAAATGTCGGAGAAGACCGTTATGAGGTATTGCATCTTGTTTCTTGGATGAGACATATTTCAAAGGAAGGAAGTTATACAGAATTTTTAGAAGAGATTCTGAATGATTCGATCATGCAGGAATATCAAGGACAATTAAGAGAAAAATTGGATCCTTCTTATATCAAAAAAACTTTGAATGAGGATGAACTTACAGAAATCGATCGAAGCTACTATATAGATTATAAAGTAATCAGGGAAGAACAACGCAGATGGTGTCGTGCTTCGGTTGTGATCGTGGATCTTTGCGACGATGGAAGTCCAAATCATGTACTTGTATTATTCAAAGATATTACAAAGCAAAAAGAAAAAGACATGGAATATCAGAGAACATTAAAAGAAGCTTATCAGCTGGCAGAACGTGCGAATCAAGCCAAGACGACATTTTTAAACAATATGTCACATGATATCCGAACACCAATGAATGCGATCATAGGATTTACATCACTTGCAGCAACACATATCGATGAAAAAGAACGATTGAAAGATTATTTAAGCAAGATCATGACATCAAGTAATCATTTGCTGTCATTGATCAATGATGTTCTGGATATGAGCCGGATTGAAAGTGGGAAAGTTAAAATTGAAGAAAGCCCATGTAGTATTCCTATAGTTATACACGATCTTAGGAATATTCTGCAGACAGATATCAAGGCAAAACGTCTTGATTTCTTTATAGATACAGTTGATGTGGTCGATGAGGATGTCATCTGTGACAAATTAAGACTGAATCAGATTTTATTAAACTGTATGAGTAATGCGATGAAATATACGAAGACCGGAGGAACCGTAGGACTTCGTATTATTCAAAAAGGGCATTCCGCAGAAGGATTTGCAGATTACGATTTTGTTGTGAAAGATAACGGGATTGGAATGAGCAAAGAATTTGCTGAACATATTTTTGAACCATTTACAAGAGAAGAAACTTCGACCGTCAGCAGGATTCCGGGTACGGGACTTGGGATGGCGATCACGAAGAACATTGTAGATATGATGGGCGGAACCATCAAAGTAAAAAGCGAATTAGGAGTGGGATCAGAATTTACGATCTCTCTTAGATTTAAGACGACCCAGCAGAATGGAAAGAGAGGAGTGATCAAGGAATTAAATGGATTCCGTGCATTGGTAGCGGATGACAGCATGGACAGCTGTGCCAGCGTGGAAAAGATGCTGCGAACGATTGGATTGCGGCCAGAGTGGACGACCTCTGGAAAGGAAGCAATCTTCAGAGCCAGATATGCGGCACAGGAAAATGATCCATTTCAGGTGTATATCATTGATTGGCTGATGCCGGATATGAATGGAATTGAGGTGGTCAGAAGAATCCGCATGGAGATCGGGGATGAAGTACCGATCATTATTCTGACAGCATATGACTGGGCAGATATCGAGCAGGAAGCAAGAGAAGCTGGAGTCACAGCATTTTGTGCAAAACCACTGTTTGTATCAGAATTATACGATGTATTACAGAACGCAAGTCGTCCTGTGAAAACAAAAGATAAAACCATTTTAGAAGTTGAGGCATTTAAAGGAAAAGAAATTCTGCTCGTAGAAGATGTAGAATTAAACCGGGAGATTGCTGAGACGATCCTTACAGAAGCAGGATTTCATGTCAATAGTGTCGAAGATGGAAAACAGGCAGTAGATTATATGGAATCAGAGAAAGGAGACATGATCGATCTGATCTTGATGGATGTGATGATGCCGGTCATGGATGGATACGAAGCAACACAAAAGATAAGGCAATTAGAGGATAAGACAAAGGCAGACATTCCGATCATTGCGATGACAGCGAATGCATTTGAGGAAGATGCAAAGGCTGCAATTGAAGCAGGAATGAATGCACACATGGCGAAACCTATCCGAATTGAGAGTTTATATGAGATTATAGAACAATACTTATAGACAAATCATACGAGGTGAACTATGCATTTAAAGAAGCTTATGATTGAAGTCATGGTCTTTTTCGTATTAGGCTGCTTTTTTTGTGCATGTGGAAAGACAAAAGATCAGACTAGAAAAACAACAAAAGATACGAATAAACAGATTATTATCGGTGGAGACAATTATCCGCCATTTAACTATACGGATGAGAATGGGAATCCAGCAGGGATTGATGTAGAACTTGCGAAGGAAGCTTTTCATCGAATGGGTTACAAACCAGTTTTTGTAAATATTGACTGGGAGAATAAGAAAAACCTTGTAGAACAAGGAAAAATAGACTGCATATGGGCGTGTTTTTCAGTGACTGGAAGAGAAAATGATTATCACTGGGCAGGGCCTTATATGCTGAGCCATGAGGTTGTCGCAGTGAACAACAGCAGCAAGATCTATAAGCTGTCCGATCTTAAGAATAAAGTCATTGCGGTTCAGTCTACAACCAAACCAGAAGAACTATTTCTAAAACAAACAGACCCCAAAATACCGAAAGTAAAACAAGTCTACAGCATGGAAAACAGAGAACTGATCTACACTTCTCTGGGCAAAGGATATGTAGACGCTATTGCAGCGCATGAAATTTCAATCAGACAGTATATGTCCGATTATGAAGCAAAATACAGGATCCTTGATGAAGACATTCTTGAGACAGGGATTGGCGTTGCATTTGCAAAAAATGATCAAAGAGGAATTGAGAAAGAATTGTCAAAGACATTAAAAGCAATGGTCAAAGACGGAAGTGCCAAGAAGATTCTGAAAAAGTATGTTTCTGATGCAGAGAAATATCTGGAGGTGAGCAGCCTTGAGAAATAAAGCAGATAAAAGATTATGGACATTGAGTATCGTTGGCTGTGTGATCGTTGTTCTGACAGTTCTTTTCGTGTCTATAAAAGTGGAGACAAACAATGTCAAAAACAGAATTCATTCAACGATAGAGTACATTAAGGATCAATATTCCATTTATAACAGCTTCAATGATGCGGTTGAAGCAAGAAGCCTTGTAAGAATGGTTGAAAAAGTCCAGCAGACCGCAAGAAATTTTAAAGCAGATGATCAGGCGTTGGAAAAAGAGCATTTAAAACAATATGCAGGGGAACAAAAACTTACAGGTATCATTGTATTAAATGATAAAGATCAGCAGATTGCACAATATCATATGGGATCAAGATTTCAAAAAGTGATGGACTATGTCATGGAAAAAGAAACACTTCGTGATGTAAAAAAATATCCACAAAAATCATATATGGCAAGAATTGATCTGAAAAATGGAGGTTACATTGATCTGGCATCTTATGGAAGGATTGATGCAAAAGGAACGATCATAGGATATCAGTATATAAAAGCTGAGTATGCCAAAAACAGTGAACTCACAATCAAAAATGTGCTTGCCGGATATAAGCAGGAAAATGATGGAACGATCGTGATTACAAATGGAAATGACATCATAGCATCAAATGACAAGAAACTGATCAATACAAAGGCACAGAATAATCCTGTCGTCAATGAGATACGCAAAAGCGTGAAATCAGGACAATTTTCGGTCATCCAAAATGGCATCAAACGATATTTTACAAGTTTGGATAAGGGACGCAATTATTATATTTATATGTATGCGGAAGACAGTGATCTTGTAAAAATATTGGTGAATAATATAGGAATAGCACTTATTTTATATGGGATTTTTGTGGCGGTTTTAATGACGATCAAAGCAAAATCTAATCAGCAGTATGAACTCATTCAAAAACAGCGGGAAGAAGAATACAAAAAAGAACTGGAAAAATCAGCAAGAGAAGCAAAGAAAGCGAATGTTGCTAAGACAGAGTTTCTGCAGAGAATGAGTCATGATATTCGTACTCCGATCAATGGAATCCGTGGAATGGTGGAAGTTGGTGATTATTATAAAGATGACTTGGCGAAACAAGCAGAATGCCGCAAAAAGATATGGGAAGCATCAGGATTTTTGCTGGAACTTGTCAATGAAGTTCTGGATATGGGAAAATTAGAATCAGAAGAAGTGATTCTGGAAGAAAGAAGTTTTAATTTCTTTGAATTATTTAAAGAAATTCGAATGGTCATTGAAAAGCAGGCAAAAGAAAGAGGAATTGAGATTATTGTACATAAATATAATGTGGTACATGAAAATTTGATCGGAAGCCCATTACATGTAAAAAGAGTTGTGATGAATATTCTGACAAATGCGATCAAATATAATAAAGATAATGGAAAGATTTTCATAGAAGTTGATGAAACTCAGGAAGATGACAATAGAGTGATTGTTCGATTCAGATGTGAAGATACAGGAATTGGAATGAGTGAATCCTTCCAGAAGAAGATCTACGAACCATTCGCACAGGAAAAGGCAGGAGCGAGAACCGTTTATGGAGGAACAGGACTTGGGATGCCGATCACAAAAAGTCTTGTAGAGAAAATGGGAGGAACGATCTCGTTTGAGAGCGAGGAAAATGCAGGCACAACTTTTTATATAGAGATTCCATTTCAAATTGATCATAATAAACAGTGCGAAGAACATGAGAAGAAAGAGATAAAAGAAGCATCAATTAAGGGTGTGAATGTATTGCTTGCGGAAGATAATGAATTAAATATGGAGATTGCGGAATTTGTTCTGGAGAGTGCCGGGGCGAATGTGATTAAGGCATTTAATGGGAAAGAAGCAGTGGAAATCTTTAAAGAATCGAAACCTGGAGAGATCAATATCATCTTGATGGACGTGATGATGCCGGTGATGAATGGATTAGAAGCAGCAAGATATATCCGATGGAGCAATAAGGAAAATGCCAGAGATATTCCAATCATTGCGATGACAGCGAATGCATTTACGGAAGATAGAAGACAAGTATTGGAAGCAGGAATGAATGAACATCTGGCGAAGCCGTTGGAATCTGAGGTGTTGATTGAGATGATTGCGAATTATTGTGGGAAGTAGTAGATTGCAAATAGAAGGTATTAGATATGAAAATAGAAGATTTACAAGGAATAGAAGCAACTCATTTAGATTATAAAGTATCTTTAGAAAAAGAAAAACCGAAAAGCTGCAGGTGTGAATTAACTGAATAAAATAAAAAAAGAGACAAGTATTATGGACTTGTCTCTTTTTAACATATTAAAAATACATGGTATAACTCTTGCTTATTCATAAGGGGATAGAGGCGATGGGAGCATCGCCTCTTGTAAGTATTCAGATCAATGTACTACAAAGATCTATTGCCAGTATACAATATTCCGGGGGGGGGCGCAAGCTTTTTTTAGTTAATTTGAAAATTCTCAAAATACGGAATCAATCTTGTTGGAATAAAATTTTCAAAAATAAGAGAAGCTAAAAAATACAACAGATTATAAAATATTGTTTGAAAACTATCAGAAAATTGTGAATAATTGCTAAATAAATGTAAAAAATCAGACAAAATACTAGCAAAATTAAATGGAAAGGACTAAAATGGTGGATATGGAAAGGAGGCTTTCGTAATGGAGACAATTGCAGAGAAACTTTCAGAGATCGAAATGACAGCACGTTCAATCGTAGATGGCGCGCAGGAACAAAAGCATCAGATGGAAATGAAAATGCAAAAGCAGCGAGATACATTTGATGCGGATATGGAAAAGGAGACGAACGAAAAGATATTAAAGATTCAGTCGGATCTTGCAACAAACATGGAAAATCTTCTAAAGAAACAGGAAGAACAAAATAACAATGAAATAGAAGCTTTAAAACAAGACTTCAAAGAACATCACAGCGAGTATGCAAGACAGATACTAGAGCGGGTGATCAAAGTATAGGAGGCGGTAGCATTGAGAGATGTGATGCGCTACAGCGGAATTGTGACGAAAGTCGCAGCAATGCGTGCAAAGCTTTTAAAGCCGCAGGATTATGAACGGCTGGCTTCCATGAATACAGTGACAGATATTATCGAATATCTGAAACAAACGAAATCGTACGGAAAATTTATCAATCAGATGGATGAATCACTGTATCACAGAGGAAATATCGAAAAAGTTCTGATCCAGTCATTGTATGATGATTATACAAGACTTTACCGTTTCGCAGATATGCAGCAAAAAGAGTTTCTAAAGATTTTTATGAAACGCTATGAAGTGGATTTGATCCGATACTGTTTAAGGATTGTATTTAATCACAGCAATGTACCATTTGATCTAAATTATAAAAAGCCGTTTTTTGATAAGTATTCAAAGATCCGGATCGATCAGCTGGTAACGGCAAAGAATATCGACCATCTGGTAGATTATCTGAAGAATACAGAATATTACGCTCCACTTTCAAGGATCAGGGAATCAGGAGCATCGACATTAGCGGACTATGAGCTGGCATTGGATTTATATTATTTTTCCATGATGTGGAAAGCGCGCAAAGGAAACTGGAACAAAAAAGATCAAAAGATGCTCACAAAAGAATTAGGAGCCAAGATTGATCTATTAAATCTTCAATGGATTTACAGGACAAAGAAATATTATCATATGCTCGCACCAGACATTTATACATTGTTAATTCCGATTCAGCATAAACTAAGCAATCAGGAATTTAAAGATTTGGTTGAAGCACCATCGGTGGAAGAATTCACAAGAAGATTAAATGAAACTTATTACGGAAAGAAATATGAGTTCGGAGAACAGGTACAGATGGAAAGCGTGGTAAATGAATGTGTCGAACATATCTTAACGATTGCTTACAGAAATCACCCATATTCTCTGGCGAGTATACACCAATATTTATTTTTAAAGGAGGAAGAGATTTATAAGATTACCACGGCACTGGAATGTATCCGCTACGGATTATCACAAAGGGAGACATTACAGTATCTGGTGAGGAAACAACGACGTCAAGGAGGTAATGCATCATGATCGTAAAGATGAAATTCTTAAGCATTTCCGGTCCAAGAACTGATATTGACAGGGTAAGTGCATCTTACCTTTCCAAATACGAAATGCAGCTGGAAAATGCGATCACAGAATTGAAGACGACAGATAACCTCATGCCGTTTATGGATGTGAATCCTTACAAAGAACCGTTATCTAAAGCGGAACAATATGTATCGATGCTTGCACAGCCAAAAGGGGAGATGGATACCTCTCTTACGGCAGATGAGATCCTTACAATGATACGTGATCTCAATCATGATTATCTGGATCTTAAGGCGAGAGAAGACCGGTTAAAGAAGCAGAAAGAAGAATTCTTAGAAAAGCTTCATGAACTCGAGCCGTTTCAACCTTTAGAATTAAATTTAAAAGAAGTTTACGGTTACCAGTATATGAAAGTCAGATTTGGCCGGGTAAACGTAGAGTATTATCAAAAACTTGAAAAATATTTATTTGATGACCTCAATGCGATCTTTTTAGAGGGAGTCCGGAATGAAAATTATGTGTATGGATGTTATTTTGCAGCACATAAAGAAATGGGAAAAATCGATTCAACATTTAAATCCCTGCATTTTGAAACGATATCACTCCCAGATGATTACGAGGGAATGCCAGCAGAAATCTGCAGGAATCTAAGAAATCAGATTGATGAGATTGAAAAAGAAATTGAAAATGTCCAGAAACAGATGAAAGATTTCTTATCGGTGAAATCAAAGAAGATCCGAGGAGCGAGATACAAATTAGAGGAATTATCGAATAATTTCGATGTCCGTAAAATGGCAGCCTGCATGGAAAATGAAGAACAGGAAGATTACTACATTCTCTGCGGCTGGATGAGTGAAAAAGATACACAGGCATTTATCGAAGAGACAAAAGACGATGATCGAATTACCATCATCGTTGAAGAAGGAAGGGAAAAATTCTTTGGTGATCCACCGACGAAATTACAGAATCCAAAATTCTTTAAACCATTTGAAATGTTTATCAGAATGTACGGACTGCCATCCCATGATGAGATGGACCCAACCATTTTCGTGGCACTGACTTACACCTTTATCTTTGGAGCGATGTTTGGTGATGTTGGTCAGGGATTGTGTTTGTTTATCGGTGGGGGATTACTATATAAGATCAAGAAATGGAATCTAGCAGGAATCATTTCGATAGCTGGAATCTTCTCTACATTCTTTGGATTTATGTTCGGAAGTTTCTTTGGATTTGAAGGAACGATCATCAAGCCGATGTGGTTATCGCCAATGCATGCGATGATGAAATTGCCATTTGTTGGACAGTTAAATACCGTATTCATCGTGGCGGTTGCATTTGGTATGGCACTGATCCTGCTTGCGATGGTATTTCAGATCATCAATGCAAAGAAACGTGGGGATAAAGAAAATTTATTCTTCAGTCCAAATGGAGTTGCAGGACTTGTATTTTATGGATTCCTTGTCTTAACGATCGTGCTTTATATGACAGGACACAAAACACCAGGAAATATCATGATGGTCATTTTCCTTGGAATTCCAGTCATCCTGTTTTTGTTAAAAGAACCATTAGGACAGCTGGTCGAAGGAAAGAAACCAAAAGCAGAAGGCGGTGTCGGAATGTTTTTGGTACAAGGATTTTTTGAACTGTTTGAGACGATGTTAAGTTTCTTCTCCAACACAATCTCATTTGTGCGTATCGGAGCATTTGCAGTGAGCCATGCGGCAATGATGGAAGTTGTATTAATGCTTGGAGGTATCACAGACGGGGCAGGAAATCCAAACTGGATCATCATTGTTCTTGGAAATATTATCGTGTGCGGACTGGAAGGTCTGGTTGTCGGAATTCAGGTATTACGTCTGGAATATTATGAAATGTTCAGCCGTTTCTACACGGGATCAGGAAGAGAATTCCATCCATATGACAATCATGCAGGCAAGGAAAATTAGGAGGTATCGGTTATGGTTATGACATTAGCAATCAAATTAGTGATCATCGCAGCATTAATTTTAAGTATATTTATTCCTTTTGGTTATTTTCTTCATGGAGAGAGAACAAAGAAACGTTATAAACGAAGCATTGCATTTAACGCATTTTTCTTCTTCGGAATCATTGTGATCGCCGGAGTGATGATGTTTATCACAGATCCGGTACAGGCAGCTCAGGCAAGCTCTGATGCTGGAATGAGTACAGGATTAGGATATCTGGCAGCAGCATTATCAACTGGACTTTCCTGCGTTGGTGGGGGTATCGCCGTAGCGAGTGCTGCAAGTGCAGCCTTAGGTGCGATCAGCGAAGATCCAAGTGCATTAGGTAAATCCTTGATCTTCGTAGGTCTGGCAGAAGGTGTGTGTCTGTATGGATTGATCATTTCATTTATGATCATCGGTAAACTTGGATAGATCAGGAAGTGATATTTATGAAAATGTATTTGATCAGTGATAACGTAGATACATTGACAGGAATGCGGTTAGCCGGAGTTGATGGAGTCGTGGTTCATGAGAGGGATGAACTAAAAGAAGTGATTGAAAAAGCTATGAGCGATCCAGAGATTGGGATCGTGCTTTTGACAGAGAAGTTTGGAAGAGAATTTCCAGAACTGATCGATGAGATCAAACTGGAACGCAAGATGCCACTTCTGATCGAGATTCCTGACCGGCATGGAACTGGGCGTAAGAAAGATTTTATCACGTCTTATGTCAATGAGGCGATCGGATTGAAATTATAAGCCGGCTGTAGAAGGAAGGTGACGAATGTGACAGTAGAAGAAAAGATTTCACATATCAGGGAAGCTGCCATGGAAGAGGCGAGAGCCAGAGGGAATGAAATCATAGACCAGCATCAGAAGGCTTTGGAAAGCGTGTTCAAGACACATAAACAAGAAGCTGTGATGCAGGCAGATACGAGGATTAAGACCGAAACAGCATCGGCAAGGCAGCAGTTAAATACAGCAACATCTAAAGGACAGTTAAAACTTCGAAGACAGTTAAGCCGGGTTCAAAATGAACTGAAAAACAAGCTGTTTGAGGAAGTCCGTGAGATGACCGATGAATATATGAAAACGGAAGAATACAAAGAATTGCTCGTATCCTATATTGCCAAAGCAGCAAGATTTGCAGATGGGAATCCACTGATGATCTATATTAACAGCTCCGATCAGGATAAGAAAGAATTTCTTGAAAAACGGACAGGAATGACAGTCACAGTTAGCGAGGAAGATTTTATCGGAGGAATCCGTTCAGTCATTCCGGGAAGAAATATTTTGATTGATCACTCATTTTCGGGAGCTTTGGAGAAAGAATACGAAGAATTTACCTTTAAAGGGGGTGTGACAGGTGAGTAAGACTGGAACAATTTATGGAATCAACGGACCTGTCATTTATCTGGCTGGAAATACTGGATTTAAGATGTCAGAAATGGTTTATGTCGGCAAAGAAAAGTTAGTCGGAGAAGTCATTTCGCTGGATAAAGACCGAACAACGATACAGGTCTATGAGGAAACATCTGGGTTAAGACCGGGAGAGATCGTGGAAGCAAGCGGAGAAGCAGTATCCGTTACATTGGCTCCCGGAATCTTAGATAATATTTTTGATGGAATTGAACGCCCGCTTGAGAGAATTGCTGAAAATGCAGGTGCATTTATCACAAGAGGTATCAGTGTAGATTCGCTTGATACACAGAAGTTCTGGGATACCAAACTGGTTGTCAATGAAGGAGATGTTCTTCATGGAGGTGATATCTATGCCGAAGTGCAGGAGACAAGAGCGATCGTACACAAATGCATGGTGCCGCCGGATCTTACAGGAACGGTTACCTTTGTGGCATCTGACGGGGAACATACGATCAAAGATCATATGATCACATTAAGATTAGATGATGGAACAGAAAAGATTTTAACAATGATACAGAGATGGCCGATCAGGGTTCCAAGGCCAGTACATGACCGAATTCCGGCATGTGTGCCATTGGTAACAGGTCAGAGAATACTGGATACCATGTTTCCAATTGCCAAAGGTGGAACGGCAGCGATTCCAGGCGGGTTCGGTACTGGAAAGACAATGACCCAGCACCAGATCGCCAAATGGTCCGATGCGGATATCATCATTTATATCGGATGCGGGGAACGTGGAAATGAAATGACACAGGTATTGGAAGAATTCTCAGAACTAGTCGATCCAAAGAGTGGAAACCCATTGATGGACCGAACAACGCTGATCGCAAATACATCCAATATGCCAGTGGCAGCACGTGAAGCGTCTATTTATACAGGACTTACGCTGGCAGAATATTACCGTGATATGGGTTATGATGTCGCGATCATGGCGGATTCGACTTCAAGGTGGGCAGAAGCGTTAAGAGAATTATCCGGCCGTCTGGAAGAAATGCCGGCAGAAGAAGGATTCCCGGCATATTTGGCATCAAGATTATCCGCCTTTTATGAGCGAGCAGGGATGATGCATAACTTAAATGGAACTGACGGTTCCGTAACGATCATCGGTGCGGTATCTCCACAGGGAGGAGACTTCTCTGAACCGGTTACACAGAATACAAAACGATTTGTCCGCTGCTTCTGGGGACTGGATAAATCGTTAGCCTACGCAAGACATTTCCCAGCGATTCACTGGCTGACAAGTTACAGCGAATATCTGACGGATCTTGGCGGCTGGTACAGAGATCATGTATCACCAAATTTTGTAGACTATCGAAACCGGCTGATGGCAATTTTAAATCAGGAAAGCAGTCTGATGGAGATCGTAAAACTGATCGGTGGAGATGTTCTTCCAGATGATCAGAAATTAACATTGGAAATCGCAAGAGTGATCCGATTAGGATTCCTGCAGCAAAATGCATTCCACAAAGATGACACCTGTGTCTCCATGGAAAAGCAGTTTAAAATGATGGAAGTCATTTTGTATTTATATCAAAAGAGCAGAGAGCTGGTGGCAAGAGGTATGCCAATGAGTGTGTTAAAAGCTGAAGGAATCTTTGAGAAAGTCATTGCAATCAAATATGATGTTCCAAATGATAACCTGCAGTTACTGGATCTTTACCACAAACAGATTGATGATTTTTATGACGCAGTACTGGAAAAGAATGCATAAGGAGGCGGATAGATTATGGGAATTGAATATTTAGGCTTAAGCAGCATCAATGGTCCGCTTGTCATTCTGGAAGGGGTACAAGACGCATTTTTTGATGAGATCGTGGAATTTACGGTCGATGGAAAGACAAAGAAAATTGGAAGGATCATTGAATTATACGAAGATAAAGCAGTCATTCAGGTATTTGAGGGAACCGAAAATATGTCCCTTGACAATACAAGAACGAAACTGACCGGACATCCGATGGAAGTTTCTCTTGCACCAGATATGCTTGGAAGAACATTCAACGGGATCGGAAAACCAATTGATGGATTAGGCCCATTGATCACGGATGTAAAACGAGATGTCAATGGACTTCCGTTAAATCCAGTCCGAAGAAAATATCCAAGAAACTATATCCGCACAGGTATTTCAGCCATTGATGGATTAACAACGCTGATTCGTGGACAGAAGCTTCCTATCTTCTCAGGAAACGGATTGCCACACGATCAGTTGGCAGCACAGATCGTAAAACAGGCATCCTTAGGAGATGGTTCCGATGAGCCATTTGCGGTTGTCTTTGGAGCAATGGGTGTCAAACATGATGTTGCGGATTTCTTCCAGAAAACATTTGAGGAAAGCGGTGTTGCAGATCATGTATGTATGTTCTTAAATCTGGCAAATGATCCAGTTGTCGAGCGATTGATCACACCGAAAGTAGCCTTAACGGCAGCAGAATATTTGGCGTTTGACTGCAACATGCATATCCTGGTAATCCTGACCGATATGACATCATTTGCAGAAGCGATGCGTGAGGTATCTTCATCCAAAGGAGAAATCCCATCCAGAAAAGGATACCCAGGATATTTATACAGCGAACTTGCGACACTTTACGAACGTGCAGGAATCATCGAAGGAGCGGAAGGTTCCGTAACACAGCTTCCGATTCTCACAATGCCCAATGATGATATCACCCATCCGATTCCTGACTTAACGGGATATATCACAGAAGGGCAGATCGTACTGGATCGTAACCTAAACGGACAGTCCATTTACCCACCAATTAGTGTTCTTCCTTCACTTTCCCGTCTGATGAAAGATGGAATTGGTGAAGGATACACAAGAGAAGACCATCAGGATCTTGCTAACCAGTTATTTTCTGCCTATGCAAAGGTTGGAGAGGCAAGGAACTTGGCATCTGTCATCGGTGAAGATGAATTATCACCGATCGATAAAAAATATCTGGAATTTGGAAAGGCATTTGAAGAACGATACATCGGTCAGGGACCGGAAGAAAATCGTTCTATGATCGAAACTTTGGATCTTGGATGGGAATTATTAAAGATTCTGCCAAGGGAAGAATTAGACCGAATCGACACGAAGATCATCGATAAATACCTGCCGAAAGAGCAGGAAAGCTAAAAAGGTGGTGAGATTATGGACCCACGAGAATTCCCGACCAAAGGAAATCTGATCGCAGCCAAGAACTCGCTTGCGTTGGCGAAACAAGGCTATGATCTGATGGATAAAAAAAGAAATATTCTGATCCGTGAACTGATGGATCTGATCGATGAGGCGAAGGATATTCAGGAAGAGATCGATACGACATTTACAAGAGCGTATGCATGTCTTCAGAGAGCGAATATCCAGCATGGGATTAGTAAGGTCGAAGAACTCGCCTATACGGTTCCGATCGAGGATTCGATTCAGATTCAGACCAGAAGCATCATGGGAACGGAGATTCCGCATGTGAAATATGATGCACATGAAAACCAGCTGACTTATGCGATGGATGGGACGTTTGAGTCGATTGATGTTGCGAGAGAAGCGTTCCGGCAGGTGAAAGATCTGACGATTAAGTTGTCGATGGTCGAAAATGCAGCTTATCGGCTGGCGACGAGTATTAAGAAGACACAGAAGAGAGCGAATGCATTGAAAAATATTACGATTCCGACTTATACGGGACTGGTTTATAAGATTTCAAATGAGTTGGAAGAGAAGGAGAGAGAGGAATTTACGAGGCTTAAGGTTATTAAGAGGATGAAGCAGAAAGGATGAGATGTATAAAATGAATTTGTGGTGTTAAATTATATTTAATAATATAATATCACATTGACAAATAAAAGATAGAATGATATTCTATAAATAGAAAAGATGCTACCGATAGACGGATAGCCTGATATTTTTAGCAATAGTCGCTCACTTTATCGTTTCAGGATCGTGGCGGCTATTTTTTTGTATTATAAATACACAAATAAATAAAATAAATAAACTAAACTAAGGGGGTGCTTTATATTTGGGGAGCCAAAGGAGGAAAAATGAGAGATTCTGAAAAAGTGTACTCCAAAGAAGAGTTACTAAATTATTTATATAAATATGGAAATATCCCTGTTATATTATTTGCAAAAGATAAAGAAGGGAAATATGTTTATGCATCAGAGAATCCAGAAAAGATTAATTGGATTAACGGAGACGAATTCCTTATGATAATCCCAAAATGCGGTGAGAAGAAGTGTGATGAGATCATACAGCAGATCAATCAACAGCAAAATATAAAAAAGAAACAGATCCATATGTAGATATTGCGATGGGAGCGGCTGTACGCAAGATCAAGAAAGCACAGATGAAATTCAGGCAGGGAGATCCGGATACAGGACTGTCAGTGGGAGATGTATTAAGGACAGATATGAGCATGAGCTTAAAACAGGTGTTCGAAATAGCCGACAAAAAGATGTATCAAGATAAAAATAGTTATAAAAAATTTCATATAGTAACTAAATATAGGAAATAGTCACACATAAGTCACGGAAAGAATGCTAGGATTCTCTCAATGGGAGAAGATATAATTTTTTAAGACTTGCATAAAGATAAAGAAAGATAATAATGAAAACAATAATAGTAGATGAAGAACTGAAATATTTAGATCAGTTAGAGTGTATACTGGGGGAGTATGGCGAAATCGAACTATTAGGGGCATTCAGCTTGCCAGAGGAAGCGTTAGAATTTGCAAAGCAGCATGAGATAGAATTTGCGATTCTTAATATTAAGGAAGAAAACGGGGAACTGTTTCTGGGAAAAGAATTAAGAAGGATTTATCCGGATATGGTTCTGATCTACTCAATGGAGCATCCAGATGATATTAAGAAGGCTTTGTATGATGCAAAAGCCGACTATTACATTATGAAGCCATATAATGCAATCGAGATTGCAGATCTGGTACAGCGGGTATCTTGCACTATGCATTGACCATGAAGGTGGGGATGTTAGTATGGAAGAAGCGGTTGATAAGCTCTGGCCAAACAGGATCTATGACGAGAGAGTAAAGAATTTATACAGAAAAGCAGTCTTATACTGCCGGAAGAAGTTTGAACAGCATGATTGTTCAGGTATTTTCCAAAGTAAAAGAGGAAGCTGCAGGATATTGACATGGAAGATAGAATGTGATCTGTTCCAACTCAAACAGCACCTGAACACAATGTTTAATGGAGAATACATGATCGATTACGAATGGGCAAGAGAAAGAGAAGCAAGACTGCAGAAATTAAAAGATGAACAACTGTATAGAAGTGAAGCAGGGGCGCAAAATGATGGATAAAGAACTTCGCAGCACAATCTCAATATTGATCGTTGTTGCAGCGATCGCGATATTGATCGCAACGGTATTCCTTCCAGTACTTCAGATTTATGGAAGATCCATGACACCAACGGTATCCGCAGGAGATATGGTAGTGTCATTAAAGAAATCAAAGTGCAAAAAAGGCGATATTATCGCATTTTATTACAATAATAAGATACTGGTAAAACGAGTGATCGCAACATCCGGTCAGTGGGTGGATATCAATGAAGCGGGGGATGTGACCATTGATGGAAATAAACTGGATGAGCCGTATGTAAAACAGAAAGCTCTGGGACATTGCGACATTAAGTTACCTTATCAGGTGCCGGAAGGCAAGGTTTTTGTAATGGGAGACCACCGTTCGGTATTTGTGGACAGCAGAAAATCATCTGTTGGATGCGTCGGGAAAGATCAAATTGTGGGTAAACTGGTCTTTCGCGTATGGCCATTAAAGAAATTAGGGCCGGTACATTAAACAATATACAGTTATCGTATTTACATACAAAACAATCATCAACAAAGTAGATGCAAGTGGAGCTGCATTAAAAGGTGCTGAATTCAAATTATACAAAGTAATGAAAGATGGATCTGAAAAAGAAGTTGCAGTAGTAAAGAATCCAGAAGGAACAACTTTCACATTTAATGGTTTAGATGATGGTGATTATATCTTAAAAGAAACAACAACACCAGATGGATATAACAGTATTTCTGACATCAAATTTAGAATTACAGCAAGTCATGATGTTTTATCAGAGTCTCCAGCATTAAAAGACTTAACAGGAGATAAAGTAACTGGAGAGATCGAATTAACAGCAGATAAGACAGCAGGATCATTAACAAGTAACATTGTCAACCAGAAAGGTTCTGAATTACCAGAAACAGGTGGAATGGGTACAACAGTAATGTATCTTGTTGGTGGAGTATTAGTTGTAGGAGCAGCATTACTACTGATCACAAAAAGACGCATGGATGCAGACAGATAGAAGAAAATCGAGCAGACAATAACAAATTAAACGGGCGATACTTATGAAATTTATCAAAAAACATTTTTCAACATTGATAATTATAGTGATCTTACTGGCTGGGTTATCGTTATTGCTTTATCCAACGATCAGTGATTACTGGAATTCATTTCATCAGACAAGAGCGATCGCATCTTATGTAAAAGCCGTCGATAATCTTGATAAGAAAGATTATGAACGAATATGGAATGAAGCCAGACAGTATAATAAAAATCTGGGGATAACAGGTATTCAGACACCGCTTTCCAAAGCGAAAGAAAAGGAATATAATAAACTATTAGATATCAGTGGAAATGGGATCATGGCTTATATAGAGATTCCAAAGATTAAAGTATCGCTTCCGATTTATCATGGAGTCGATGAAGGAATCCTGCAGATTGCCACAGGGCATATTGCAGGAACTTCATTACCTGTAGGAGGCAAGAGCAGTCATTGTGTGATCTCAGGACACAGAGGGCTTCCATCTGCAAGATTATTTACAGATCTCGATAAGATGACAAAAGGTGATGTTTTCATGGTTCATGTGTTAGACAAGACACTGACCTATGAAGTAGACCAGATCAGAGTCGTTCTGCCGGATAATATTTCAGATTTAAAGATAGAAGATGGGCAGGATCTGTTCACACTGGTAACATGTACACCTTATGGAGTCAATACACACAGACTGTTAGTCAGAGGACACAGGATAGCAAACATTGACAGCGCATCTGAAGCAGCGGATGCAGTCAGAGTGGATACATTGGTTGTAGCATCTGTGATCGCCATTCCAGTACTGGTTATGCTGATCATAGGATTATTTATTAGAACAGGAAACAAAAAGAAGCATAAGAAAGGATGAAAAAGGTAATGAAGAGGATACAAAAAATATTGATTACATGTTTGATGATCATGATATGCCTAAGCCAGCCTGCATATGCTTCCAAAGCCAAGAAAGGGTCATTGACGACCACCTATCCATGTGCAGGAATTGAAGTTCAACTCTATCACGTTGCGAATGAAGGAAAGAATTCCAAATTCATATTAGAAGACCGTTTTTCACAATATCCGATCGGATTAACGAATAAGACAAAAGATGAATGGGCAGGACAGGCGAAAGCACTCGAAACTTATATTCACAGGGACAATGTGGAAGCAGATTATACAAAGCAGACAGACAGTTCCGGAAAGGTAAGTTTTGAACAGCTGCTACGGGGATTATATCTGGTGACAGCAAAAGTTCATGAGGAAGATGGATACATATATACTTCCATGCCATATTTCATCACGATTCCAGGCAAAACGGTAAATGGAAAACGCCAGTACAACGTCACAACAAAGGCATAATACGAGATAAAGCCAGTATCAGATACAATGGTAGATTATAAAATAGCCAAAGTATGGCAGGACAGCAATAATAAATACCAAAAACGTCCAGAAAACATTACCGTACAGTTATTGCGAGATGGTGAAGTTTATCAGGAAGTGCAGTTAAGTGAAGATAATAACTGGCAGTATACATGGAACGATCTAAGTTCAAAATATCAATGGGAAGCCATTGAGAAAAAGAAAACAAAAGGTTATATTGTGTCAGTTTCAAAAGAGGAATCATCCATCGTTATCAAAAATATTTACTGGGGCGATGATTTTTATGAAGAGACAACAGAGAAAAAACCTACAACAGAGAAGAAACACAAAAAAGAATCTTCAAAAGAGACGACAACAGAGAAAAAACTTCCACAGACAGGACAATTATGGTGGCCGTTACCATTTCTGGTAGCAGGAGGAATTCTTTGTATTGGAATCGGTATGATAAAACAAAAGAGAGAAAACGATGAAAAAGAGTAGGATTTGGATCATCACAGGAATCATATTACTCTTCGGAGCGTTTGGACTGACAATACACAATTATTATGAGGATTACCAGGCAAAGAACAATGCTGCAGATGCAGTACAGAAATTAGCCCATGTGATGAAAAGAGAGAATACAGGATTATTATATAAAATGAATCCCGATATCGAAATGCCGACAAAGACGATAAACGGAATCAAATATATAGGGGTGCTGGAAGTACCCAAATTATCACTGCAGCTGCCGGTAATGTCACATTGGAGTCCAGATGGCTTAAAGATTGCACCAGGACGATACAAAGGAAGTGTCTATAAAAGAAATATCATCATTGCAGGACACAATTACCGAAGTCATTTCAGCAGATTAAAGACGCTGGACATCGGAAGCAAGATCTGGTTTATTGACTTAGAAGGTAATAGATTTGAGTATAAAGTTTCTGATATAGAGATTATCAAAGGAACTGACGTAAAACAAATGGAAAAAGGCAAATGGGATATGACACTGTTTACCTGTACATACGGAGGACAAAACAGAATGGCACTGCGATGTACGATCACAAATATGTTAGCTGGCGGTAATTAATGAAACTGGTTGATCAGAAATCCGCTGATCAGGAACCGTCTGCCATATAAAAATTGACACAACATAAAAGATATGATATCTTAACAAAAGAAAAAGGGAATGAAGTTCTCCCTCGAAGAGATTCGAAACCGCTTATTAAGCTGATGACTTCTGTGTAATGAACACAGGGGTTATCAGCTTTTTTAACTTTAAGGGAAAGTCCTGCAAAGCAGGATTCTTTCTTGATGTGTAGGTTTTGTTAGATGACTTAGGGGTTACTAGACTTAGGTTTTACTAGATGAGAAGAAAGGAAATTTATAAAAAATGAAAAAGAAAGACTATATCTTGCAGCTGTTAAAATATTTCATCATGGCAGTTATTGTTGGAATCATCGTAGGTGCAATTGATGCCTTATTTGGAAGAGTACTGATCGCAATCTCTGATTTCAGAACCTTACATTATCAATATTTGCTTCCATTCCTGCCAATTGCCGGATTAGTGATTACAGCAATGTATTACGCATTCAGCAAAGCAAGCCTGAAAGGCATGAAACTTGTCTTCGAAGCCGGACAGCAGAAGACGGACTCTATTCCATTGCTATTAATTCCGCTGGTAATGATTGGAACATGGCTGACCCATTTATTCGGAGGAAGTGCCGGAAGAGAAGGCGTTGCCGTCCAGATCGGGGCAACATTATCACACGCCATCGGAAGAAAATTAAAATTCCCAGAGAACGGAAGATTGATGTTGGTGATCGGTATGGCAGCAGGATTCGGAGGCCTGTTCCAGACACCATTAAGCGCAGCATTTTTTGCAATTGAAGTCATAGTTATCGGGAAAATGGATTACGAAGCACTACTGCCAGCATTAGCATCCGCATATACAGCAGCATTTACATCTCATAGTCTGGGATTAGAGAAATTCTCTGTTGCTATCAAAGACACCATAAATCTGTCAGGCACAAAGACGATCATATCCGTAATCTGCCTTGGAATTATTTTTGGACTGGCCGGGCGGTTATTTTCCTTCTCACTAAGCAGATTAAAGACATTTATGGGCGAGAAGATCATGAATCAGTTTATAAGAATCGGAGCAATGGCAATTCCACTGGCAGCGTTATTATTTGCCGTTCATGGCTCAAGATACAGCGGACTAGGAACCAACCTGATTTCCGCAGGATTTACAGGACAGACAATCTATGGATACGACTGGATCTTAAAATTACTGTTTACAATCTTCACACTGGCGATCGGATTTCAAGGAGGAGAAGTCACACCATTATTCTCAATCGGAACATCCCTGGGCGTGATCCTAGGAGGACTATTCGGGCTGCCACCAATGCTCTGCGCAGCGTTAGGATATGCAGCAGTTTTCGGAAGCGCAACAAATACACTGATCGCACCGATCATGATTGGACTGGAAGTGTTTGGTGGGGCGGATATGGTGCTGTTTGTTGTTGTTTGCGCGGTTGCTTATGGGGTGAATGGGGATTTGTCTATTTATGCACAGGAGAAATTTTGATTTGAATAAGTCGTGTAGATTGTATATGAGAAAAACAAAATAAGAGTATAAAAGATCCAGACCAGGAAATTT
>ENA-OPSJ01000157-OPSJ01000157.1-human-gut-metagenome-genome-assembly--contig:-NODE-157-length-59738-cov-9.061475_pt1 | contig 59738 bp, 67 predicted proteins | sample MGYA00241801_ERZ501893 | MGnify/ENA primary metagenome ERZ501893 (study PRJEB25962, sample SAMEA2042219) | human gut metagenome | biome: human gut; feature: human-associated habitat; material: faeces...
CAGCTTTTTAAGAATTTTTTCTTTTTTCTAAAAACTGTTTACAATTCTTCTGAGCGGCTCTTTCAAGTGCCCAATGCCTTATTTTTGAGGCAGGTATGATAATAACATGATATGAGTGTTTTGTAAACCCCTAAATTATAAATAGTTTTTTATCTCAATCAGCTATAATTGTCTGAAAATTGTATATACTTATATTTGACGCGCGCTGCCAAAGAATATATACTTATAACACATATCAAGATATACCTATACTACATATAAAAGAAAGGAATCATGCGGATACAATGAACAAACGCAATTACCAACGTGAGCTTGAACAGCTTATTGACAATATAGAACCCGGATACACTCCGACACTGTTGCTCCACGCCTGCTGTGCTCCATGCAGCAGCTATTGTCTTGAGTATCTGTCGCAATACTTTTCAATAACGGTTCTGTTCTACAACCCTAATATCTCACCTGAATCCGAATACACGAAAAGGGTTGATGAGATACGAAGGCTTATCGGTGAACTTCCTGTTAAGAATAAAGCATCTTTAATAGAAGGAAGATATTTACCGGCTAAGTTCTACGCTTCAGTGAAAGGGCTTGAAAATGAACCTGAGGGCGGAAAGCGGTGCCATGTGTGCTATGAGCTTCGTCTCAGGGAGGCTGCAATAACCGCAAAGAAGATGGGCTTTGATTATTTCACGACAACGCTCAGCATTAGTCCTCTTAAAAATGCCGATAAATTGAACGAGATTGGAAAGAAGCTCTCCGATGAATACGGCGTGCCTTATCTTTATTCTGATTTCAAAAAGAAAAACGGGTATAAGCGCTCGATTGAGCTTTCGAGAGAGTACAGGCTCTACAGACAGAACTTCTGCGGATGTGTTTTCTCAAAACGCGATGCCGAAGAACGTGAAAAAGGCACCGAACAATAATTCATAACAATGAAAAAGAGACATCAACTAAGATGTCTCTTTTTCAACGGAGAAAGAGGGATTTGAACCCTCGCGCCGGTTGCCCGACCTACACCCTTAGCAGGGGCGCCTCTTCGGCCTCTTGAGTATTTCTCCGAATTCACAATATATATATTAAATTGTGGCTGCCAAGGGGTGATGTGGTTCATCATTATCACCTGACGCATTGATTATTTTATCACTAAACAGAATAATTGTCAATCCGTTTTTTTATTTTTGTTAAGCCGTATATTTTGTCAATAGTTTTGCGACAAGTTTTTGAAAAAATATTATGCCGTGATTTTTTCCAACTCTTCTTTAAATAATTCTTCTGATGTTCTAAAACCAAAAATACCCCGTGGGTATGTGTTTATCCAATTTTCTATAAATTCAATGTCCCTATCTTGCTTTTCGTCAAAATCTTCCCCTTTAGGGATATGGCGGCGTATTAGTTTGTTGGTGTTCTCGTTGGTCCCTCTCTCATAACTACTGTATGGGTGGCAGTAGAATAGATATGTGCGTTTCTCCCCTGGTGTCAACGCCGAACGCTCCATGCCCTTACAATCCGAAAACTCCACGCCGTTATCTACCGTGATGCTTCTAAACACTTTAGAAAACATATCTCCCCATTTTCTTTCTAAACGGTCCAGGGCATCCACCACGCTTTCCGCCTTTTGGTCTTTTAGTTTAAATATAATCTCGTCCCTGGTCTTTCTCTCTGTTAATACAAGCATACATGATTTTGTAACGCCTTGTTTGCCCTTTACGGTGTCCATTTCCCAATGTCCGAATGTTTCACGGGTTGCCACTTCATCCGGGCGGTTCTCTATGCTCTCCCCGGCCGCTGCTCTCTTCTGCACCTGGACTTTCTTATTTTTCTTTTTCTTCTTGCCCTTAACGGGTAAATGTTTGTTGGTAAGTTTAAGGAATATGCCGTTGTCAATATAGCGGTATAGGGTTCTTACGCTTATAGTGGTACTAAATTCTATTCCGCTTGTTGCTACTGCTGCCAATGCTGCTTCCGGGCTATATTTATTTTCCACAATCTTATTTTCTATGTATTCCGCCAATTTAATATCATTGCCTATTTTAATGTTTCTGCCTTTGCCCTGGGCGTTCCAATCATGGGTCTGTTGCCCCTTATCACTACTATAACGCACCTCTTCCGTATAGTCTGAATTTCTATGTACATACTCGCCCCGTTTCATTTCTCTGTAAATGGTGCTTCTGTGAACGTGTAAATAGTCCGCAACTTCTTGTACGGAATGACCTTTATTAAGTAGTGTTTCCATTGATATTCTATCATTTTGGCTTAACTGTTTGTATTTTCTACCCATAAAAATAACCCCCCTTGATACGGCAATAGGGACAACCCGGAATAATCCGTTGTTGTCCCCGTCTGTTTCCTATGTTCCTTTATTTATTCTGTGATTTCTTCTTTATAGGTTATTTCAATGGTAATACTAAATTCTTTTTCTAATTCATCATAGTAATATACATCTTTTCCGGCATCATACCTTAAATGTTTATAGTTGCCGCCGGAAACCTCGGACCATATATTTTCTATGTTTCCCTTTTTCAAAAGGTTCTTTACTCTGCTTATGCCGCCCTTTTTAATATCTCCAATGTGGGTATTACATACAAATACTTGTAGTTGCTCCACCCCCCCCTCACAAGATATAGGGGTTATTGTTGCTTTTTCGTTCAATTCATATTCATAGATGTTTTCATCTTCCCTATTTTCTTCTATGAGGTCTTTCTTTTTTAACTTGTAATCCTCGTTTTTCTCCACAAGGTCCATAATATCTTCCATGTGGTCTTTTACATTATCCAGGATAAAGCGTTGACTTTTTACAATATATCTTGGCTTTTTTTCTTCCGGCATCTGTACGGGCTGCGGTTGTGCTGCTGCCGTGTTCTTTTTTGAAAATAGGTTGCTAAATAATCCCATGTTGTGTTCCTCGCTTTCTTCCGTGCTACCTTCCTTTAATTTGGCGTATCAATTTCCACTTTTGCCACCAATTTAAAGTAGGGTTTCTTTTTATAAGTTCTATATCCTCTTTCCCTGGCGGTGGTAATAATCGCATGGCGGCGGTTAATGCTTCTGTGGCTTCCTTTGCCGTTATTCCGTATTCATTAGGCATTGCTTGTATTCTCCATTCTCTGTTTAATAGCCTGGTTAATATATTCGTTCACGCTTTCCCCGGCGGCTGCTGCCCTTTCTTTAATAACGGCTTTATCTCCCTTTGGTACGGTCAAGTTGATGCGGTCATACTTCTCATTTATAAACTGATTTTGGTATTTCACTTGGTCGAACTCTTTTTTTGTTTTTGGCATCCGTTGCCCTCTTCCTTTCTCTTGCCTTATGGTATATAATAGGTTTTACAGTTTGGGCGGCTTTGGCAAGTCCACCGCCCTTTCTGCATCCCTAAAGCCTATTCATTAGGCTTTTCTTCATTTCTTGGCTTCGCATCCACAATTCTTCTGATTAAATCCAAAATCTCATGTTCGCTATGCCCTTTCTCGTCACACCACTCAATGACTTCTTTAATTTCTTTCTTGTCCATATCTTCCATGTTATTCTCCTTTCTCTGCCGCCCAGGTACTCGTTAGGTTTTATGTATCTCCCTTAACTGTCTTTATTATATATCATATTACGCAATATGTCAATACATATTACGCAATATTTATAAATTTATTTTTATGTGCAATAAGCCCGGCGGAATGTGCCAGGCTTAAAAGTGCGTGTATTTACCATTGATAAAATCACAGAAACAACGGGTTTCAATATATAGTTGCATCATATAGGCGTTTTGGGTTTCCGGGCATTGGTCTAAACGATTGTGTATATAAGCAATGCACCCTTGCCCGGTGTATACCTCATTGCTTCCCCGTTTCACATTAAAACGTGGGTTAAAACTTGTCAGACAGTACCGCAACGCCTATTGTTGCAACCCCTCAACGGTTTATAGTGGCTTGGGACACTCGCACCCGTTCACGGTGTGGCCGTTTTAGTTGCTGCCCCGGCATTGCCGCCGGGGTTTTGTTTATCTTTTTCCATTTTTTAATTTTATGTATGCTTCTATTTCATCTTTGCTTGGAAAATTTCCCCAAAAATCACGCTTCCAACCGCCGTTAAAAAATCTTAATCCGGTAAAATCTTCTTTTTGTCCTTTTATTTTTATATTTCTAAAATCTACGCCCGTTCTTTTTTCAATTTTATAAATCATTTCTTCCGCATACATCATATCATTATCCAGGCAGAAAACAAATTTTTCATTCCATTCTAATGTTATGTAATTGTGTCCACTACATCTTATTGTCCATTCGTCTTTTTTGCTCATTTTGTTTTTCCTTTCTGCCGGGGACTTTGCCCCGGCTCAATGCTTATAATGCAGTTTCGATAAACTCAACCGCTGCCTTTATGGTTTTGAATGTGTGGAACTCTCTAAAGCCTTTCCCCTCTCTTACTGATACATGGTAAGCACCACGGCTTCCAACCATTCTTGTTATATCATATCCTTTTACTGTTTTTACTACTTCCCACATTTTCTTTTCCTCTCTTTCTTTGTGTTCCTCTCTTAACTGTCTTTATTATATTGCATATTGCGTAATATGTCAATACATATTGCGCAATATTTTTAAAAAGTTTTATTTATAAGAAAAAGCACACTTTTTAAAGGTGTGCTTTTAGTTCCGTGATATACATTATTTCCTTGCTCTTTTGGTAGCCAAATTCCTAAAGGCGGCGTTGCTTATGCTGCTGCTAAATTAGCGGCGTTTACTGCTGCCGTCACGGTGTTACCGATACCAATAACAATTCTGTCATTCTTAACCTCGATAACATCATATTTACTGTACCAACACTTAAACATATTACCGTAGTAATCGTAAGCATTGATAACCTTTACTTTCTGCCCTACCTTAAAACCGTGGGCGTTCTCCGTTTCTTCCTGGGTCGGAATGTCGGTTGGTACTTCTGCATCCGCCGGGGCTTCTGCAATCTCTTCATCCTTTGCAATGTTGGCGGCGTTTACTGCTGCCGTCACGGTGTTACCGATACCGATAACAACACGGTCCCCGTTTACCTGGATAACATCATATTCATCATAATAGGTTGCAAAACGCACCCCGTTGTATGTGATGTTGTCAATCACTCTTACCTTGTCCCCCACCTTATAACCGTGGGTTTCCTTGTTCGCCGGTCCCTGGTTCTCTCCGTCCCATGTATCATACTGTGTAAGGTTGTAAGAATTGATGATGTTCATTACATTCTTAATGTATGTAGGGCTTGTTGCATATCCGCCGTTTTTGATTGCGGTAATGGCACTTTCGGCGTTTCCGTTGTTTACTGCTCCGGCATAACGGGAACTTCCGCAAATCAGATTGTAATAATCCGCCACGCTCTCTTCCAGGCTATCATAAGCACGGAAAGCGGCGGTAATCTGCGTGTATGTCTTACCGTCATAGCACTCGTTTGTTTTACTACTGTAAACCTTGCCTTTCCAACCGCTTCCGGCCTTGATGCCAAAAAACGCATTAGCCTTTGTCATAAGCCCGGATGTTCCCCACCCGGTTTCTAATGCGGCCTGTGCGATACATACAGACGGTAAAACCCATTTATCACGGGTTAAATATTCTTTTCTTGCGATTGCTGCCAATTTTGCAATAAAGGCGTTTACCTGGTCTTTTGTTGCCATGTCTTATTCCTCGCTTTCTTCTTTTTCTTCCGCTTTCGCTGCGTTCTTGTCCCTTAACTGCAAAAGCACATCTTTTAACTGCTGCGGTATGTTGATAAATTCCGCCGCATTTTCCAAAATGGAAAGTGCTTCATTGCAGATAAAGAAAACAATAACAATTTCCCTTAATGGTATTGTGTCCCCGGTCATTCTCTGCACGTTGTAGGCAACTGCGATAACCACAAATACCATGATTTTTTTTACAATCCCCTTAAATCCGATTGCACTTGAAAGTTCTTTTTTATAGACTGCTTTCAAAATGCCCGTGAAATAATCCAGGATAGCAAAAAGCAATATTGTGTATAACATCACATCCCAACCGCCGAACAACGAAACGATAAAACCGCCAACCAATCCGCCAATCACGGAAATAAAGTTAAACATTTTCTCCATTGTTCCATGCTCCTTTCCTTGTTTTTTACAAGTAAATCATATAATGGAACGGCTTTTTATTCTGACCCTTTTTACGCCGTTGCTTCCAGGCGTTCCCATTCATAGAATAACAATTCGTATTCAACCGCCTTTGCAATGTGGTATGTGTCGGCGTGTCCTAAATGTCCCTTTCTGCTTTCATACTTCCGGTTAAATTCTTCCGGCGGCAATTCGCCCAACTCATACGCCTTTACATCTTGCTTTAACTTTCTGATAGATGATTTTCTTACTTTCTTGTGGTCTGCATAGTGGATATATCCGCAAAAATCTATGCCATTCCCGGCGTATAGGATTGTGCTTTTAGGGTTAATATGCAAAAGCATTTCATTTTCCAAAAATTCTTCTATTCTCTTAACCCATTCTTTTAACTGTTCCAAATCATCCGATAGGATAATAAAATCATCCATGTACCGCACAAAATACGGAATATGTAAAACGTGCTTGCAAAATTTATCTAACTTATTGCCGTACACATTCGCAAATAACTGACTTGTGAGGTTTCCAACGGGTATTCCCACGCCGTCCGGCAATATGCCGTTGTGGTCTATAATATCATCCATTAACATAAGGGCTTTCTTATCCCCTATATAGCGGCGGTTTTCATCCTTTAATTTGTCATGCGGTATAGATGCAAAATACTTTGATATATCCCCTTTAAAGGCATACATCCTTAACCCTTGCTTTACCTCTGTTTCATGCATCCATTGATACAATGTATCACTTGCGGCGTGCATCCCCTTACCGCTCCGGCAAGCGTAAGAATGGTAATAAAATCCGTTTTCAAATACGGGTTGAATAGCGTTACAAATCATGTGTTGCACCACTCTATCATAGAACGGCAACGCCATAATAAGCCGTTCTTTTGGCTCAAACACCTTAAATATCTTATATTCCCCTTGCCTATATGTTAAATTCTGTATTTCCTCGGTTGCTCTTAAAAGTTCCTCTTCCTTAACCATAGAAAAAGCCAATACCTCATTCGTGTACCGCTTGCACCTTGCCGCCTGGTGGAATGAAGTATTGGCATTTTCAAAGGTCCCCATTTTCTCATGTAGTCCCTTTACTGTTTTCATTTAATCCCTACCAATTTTCAAATATTCTATTTTACTAAAAGGTGGTTTGCTTTGTTAGTTTGTCCGGTATCGCACCGGAACGGGCAAACCGTCTGACTTACTTAAAATGTAAATCTTTGCTAGTGGCCGCTTGGGCTTCTATGTCTATAAAATTGTAAAGTCACACACGCACCGCACACCAATGTTCGTGTTCACGTTCCACGGGTAATTGTTGCAATTGACGGCACGGCTACCGCAATGCACGCCGTTGTTCCAATTGCCGCCGCCAATGAGGGCGTGCAAAGCTCGGAAAGTTCCGTGAACTGGCCCGGTGCATATTAACAGTTTCCCCAAAATAAAATTGGCAATGCCAACATTATTTCCAATTTCCATTCTTTACGGCTTCGATTATTCCGCCAATGATACATCCTAATTCTGTCATTTTCTTACTCAATACTTCGTATCTGTGTTTGCTCATTGCCGGATATTCCAAATCGTAGGAAAGCCGTATGAGGGTTTTGATAAACTGCAACTCTACATCTGCGTTATATATATGGCTCTTTATCCCGGTCTTTCTAAATCTGATTACTGATTTAAGCATTTCAAAAACCGCCGTTTTAATTTGGCTCTGCAATGCGAATTTCTCAAATTTCGGAAACTGTGACAATATGGGATAAAGGTATAAAAGAAAATCATAGGTCTTTTGATACGCTTTCATGCTCTCCATATACGCATCCGCTTGATTGCTTTTCTTGTTCTCTGCCATGTTTTTATCCTCGGTTTATATATTTTTCTATGGGGTGGGCTTTCGCCCACCCTGGCAGATTACAGACTGTCACACACGCACCGCACACCAATGTACGTGCCCACGTACCACGGGTAACTGCTGCAACCGACGGCACGGCCACCGCAAAGCACGCCGTGGGCCCAATCGCCGCCGCCAAGGAGGGCGTGCAAAGCTGTTTGTGACGGCATATAAATTTGACCGTAGCCGGACATAACATTGTACCAATTCCAGGATGCGGCGGTTGGGTCTAAGCACAACTCGTTAAGCCATTCCCACACGTTCCCGGCAATATCCATAATGTTTTTTACAGAAATTGCATTTTTGATTTTTCCAACGGCGGTTCTTGCAGTGTTGGTTGTTGCGGTCCAACCGTTTGTATTGCTGCCGTCTAATCCCTGGGGGCTTCCCTCTGCTGCAATTAACCACTCTGCAAGGTCCGGTAAACGCTTTCCGACACGGGCAGCCTTTTCATTGGCAATATACCAATTTAAACCCTCTGTACCCGTAATAGGCGTTGCATTATATACAGATTGTAAGCCGTTCGCCCCATCGTCTGATGCAAGGTAAATATCAGCCCACAAACCATTCCCCAGGTATGCCATACCAGACGGGTCGCACTTCGGACGGTGTAAGGCGGTCCATACAGAGTTAGGGGCAATGTCCTCACGCACGTTACTTTCCCAACCGCTACCACGCACGCTTCCACTTGTATTTACTTCTCTGCCGTATTCATCCACATTTCTAACAAAGCCATAGTGGAAACCGCCAATTTTACGGGTGTTTGTATCGTCCCATTCCACGCCGTCCGGGAATGTGGAATTTTCAGAGATTAAATAAACCTCGTTTGAACTGTCCTTGCCATTGTCGCACAAGTAAATGTAATAATCCTTACCGTGTGCAAAACTGCTTGCACCGTCCAGGTTGGCGGCGGAAAGTGTTGTTTCCTCGGTCTGAAAAATGGCATCCCCTACCGCAATAACTGCCCCGGCAAGCACGGTTAATTGTCCGGCTGTGGAATACTGTATAAACGCCTTTTCACTCGCTACAACGTCCGATACGGCGGCCATTTTAGCAACTGTGATTTTCGCCCTCTCGTCCGTCATATTCTCGTCATAAACAAATAATCTTCCCATTATGCTAACTCTCCTTTCATCTGCTCCACTTCCTCTTCTGTAATTCCCAGGCGGTCATAAAATGTAACCTCTGCCGGAATACCGATTGTAGCCGCATCCGCCGCAATAGCCTTTGAAAGTGTTAAAATTGTGTGCTTTGTCTGATTGTTATTTGTGGTTGTTTCGGTATCTGCTGCCGCCGTTCCCTCTGTTGCTGCCGCTTCCTGGTCTGCTTCTGCTGCCTTTTCAACCTCAATATGCTCCACGGTCTTAACGGTTGCGGTCACGTTCCCGGCTTTTACCTTGTCCCCCTCTGTAACCTCGTTTACAAACATAAGGGTAACGCCCTTTCTGTCCTCGGTTTTCTCCAGGATAGGGCAAAAGATGAAATTCTGATTTTCCAACTTCTCAACTGCTGCCAACCAATCTTCTTTCTTCAATCTGCCTTTCTTTACAAGTTTGTAAGTGTTGACTAAATCCGCCTTTGTCTTAATTACTTTTGGAAATCCTACCATTGTTTAATCCTCTCTTTCTTTTTATTGTGCAATAAATGAACCAATATAATTTCCGATATAGCCCAGGTTTGAACCCTCACGCAATGTAATATTCTGCGTTGTCATAAGATTATCGTTTGTAACCTTAAAGGCTTTCGGTGTAACCATAACGCTTTCCAAATCCGCTTCCACGGTGTATTCTCCGGCTTCCGTGACATAAAAGCCCATTTGGCTTTTTGTAACTGTAACCGTCTGCATGGTCCCCGTGGTCTTATTCGTAAGTTTTACCGTTACCGGGCTTGTAATCTGCTCCAATGTGCTAATGATGTAAACCTTAAAGGCAATGTTGTAAACCTTTTCTTTTACATCATCAATCTGTAATTGCAGTTTCCCGGCAATGTCCCCGGAAAGTTCCGTTTGCTTCTCTTTAAACCACTTATTCCATTGTGCTTCCTGGTCCGTCATAAACGCTTGTGTCATTTCTGCGTATTCTTCAATAAAATTTGCATGGTCTTGTTCCATGCTCTTTTTTTCCAGGGCGAACCATGCGTTAAATTGCTTTGTGAACTGTGAAAAATCAAAGTCCTCAAACTGTGATGCAATGAAACCGCACAATCCCGTGTCTGCCCTGGTGTCTGTAATATCACTTTGGGATATTGCCACCGCTCCGGCTGCCACATAAATTTCCGCTAAACATTTTTCCTGGATTGTGTCATTGTTCGTAAGTTCCGGCGGCTGCGGATTGCTTGAATATGCCCCCTCTAAAATAAAAATGCTTGGTTTTCGCTCTGTTTCATCATTCCGCAATATTACACGGTCAATTCTTGGCAATGTACCGTTTGAACCGCTCACGGGCAATTCTAGGACGGTTGTATTATGGATTGTGTGCAAGTTGATGTATGCGTACCCGGTACGGCTTCCGCCGTCCACCTTTACCGCCATACTTTCCCCGTCTGCGGTTACTTGCAAATGTCCATACGCCACACCCTCTTTATAGAACGGGGCTTTGTCCTCGTTCATATCCTGGCCGTTGTATAAGCGGTCTTTATTTACGGAATTGTAAAAAAATCCTCTTACTGCCATTTGCTTTTCCTCTCCTTTCCTAATTGTCCCAATTTATGGTTGTGGGTAGGGCATCCCCAAAAGTAGGAACAACATACATTCCGCCGTATTCGTAAACCTCGCAAAGTTCCGTAATGCGTAAATTTAATACTTTGTTCCATTTTGCCTTTTCTACTGTCACAATGTCCCCTAAATCGTAATCCGTGCCATAGATAAAATTAACCTCGGCTTCCACTTCGGCTTCTATGTTCTCAATCACGGCGTTTTCCGCTTTGTACTGCTCCCCCCGGATGCGTAACGCTTCCAGGTATTCCGCATTGGTTGAAAAATCATCTTTATTTATGTCTTTGGCATCCAAAAACTCTTCCCGTAAATCAAACCCCGTTCCGCCGCCTACCGTTACATAAATACGGTCCGCACCGTCCCCGGCCCCACCTACAACAATCTTTGTTTTGGCGGTTTCGTCTGAATAGGTATGTTTTGCACGGTTTAGGTTGTTGTAACTCTCTGAAAAGATTACACGGGGCTTTGTGCCTTGCTTCGTGGTTCTGTCTATGCCTTTATATGTTTCAAAGGTCATTTTCTTACCCTTAAAGTCCGGCACTACCCTAAAGCCCAATTCACAATACCGGGCAATCTTAGAAAGATAGGTTAATACATTCTTATAGGTTGCCTGGAATGTTATTTTGGTTGCATCCCCTATTCCTGGGGCCACTTCCAACAACGGTACTGCTGCCATGCGGTTAATCATATAACGCATAGCATCTTCACACGTTCCGTTAAATGTAAACATGGGACCGGTCAATCTGTCATTAAAATATATAGGCAGAAAATAGCCATTTCGCACAATCTCATTTACAAGGGTGCTTTCCTCTTCTGTCTGGTCCCCACGGATAACGGCGGCTTCATCCTTTCCCTTTGGCCTTATTACATTACCCGGCTGCAAAAGCCTTATGTTGTCCTCTGTTGCCGGGGCGTGTAACTCAAACGTGCCACACTCGTAATATTTTCTATGCCATTGTAAGGATGTATGGTTTTCAATCGTCCCCAGGCGGTACAAATTGCGGTCATATACAATAATTTCCATGCTCTTACACCCCCAAATATGAAATGCGGTAATATACGGACACGGATAAATAGTTAATGCCGCTTTCTGCATTGTATGTAATGGTGTTTGTGCCGTCCTGCAACTGTATAAAATCCCCGTCCTCGTCCAAATACTGATTTATGATTGTTCCGTACATAGAAACAACCGTTTCCCAATCAATCATTCCGTAACGGTCCTTGTGTTCCTCAATTTCTGCCTGGCTCACACCGTCCAAAAGGTATATATTTTTCTTTCCGGTGTGCGTGAAAATAACCACATATTGGCCGCTTTGCAATTCAAAATCATTTCCGGCATAACCGACTTTTATATATTTCCCGCTCTCTGAATGGTAAATAGCCGGATTTTTTACAATGCCGTCCGCTCTGAATATTGCAGTTATTCCGATATTGTCCGCACCGTTGTTATTTTCAATTTCCTTTACCAACTCGGCTTCCCGGTGTCCAAATTCCACGCCGTTAATATCAAACCCGTTTTCAAAGTACCAATCTGATACCCAACTTGCCATTACCACTTCCACATCTGACAGGTCCTTAAAATACGGGTCGGTGCAAATAAGACTAATTGTATAATCCCTTACAACGCCCGTTGTTGCCCCTGGTGTCACGCTTTCCACTCTGTAAGTGATTGTTTTTATATCCCCGTCCTCGCTATATTCAAGTGTTCCGGTTCTGCCTTTCGGAAACACTCTATACAGTAATTCCCGGTTCTTTCTGTAATCTCCGTCAATCTCTGCGGTTATTACAATGTTTCTTTCCTTTGCCGTGCTTCCCTGGTATGTGCTGCCGTCTGTTGTGGTATTTTCTGATGTGGTAACATTGCAATCATAACCATATATTCCGTCAAGCCCTAATAGGTGGAATGGGTTATTATCCCAATCCCACCTAAAGGCAATAGAAACATTTTTATCATTTGTGCAAGTAACTGTAATATCTGCCATAATTTACCCCCTCTGCATTGCAATAACCATTGCACGGGTCTGTATTCTCGTTTGTCTTGCTACTTCATAAGGGGATAGGGCTTTAGGACTTGTAATATTGATTTCCTGGTGGAAACCGCTATTGTTGCCCTTTAGGTTGTCTGCTGCCGTGTTTACCGCCGAACCCGTAAGCGGTGTTACAACTGCCTTTCCGTTTACCATGCTTAAAAGTTCCGGTCCGGCTTCTGCTACCATTGCCGTACCCTCTCTTAATACACCGCCTTTTGCTAATCTTGGAAGTGAAAGTGTATCTATTTTTGAAAGTGAAACGCCCGGTATCTCATTGATAATTCCAATTACTCCGTTAATCATACCGATAAACTTATTTACAACGCCCTCTATGGTTGATAAACAACTGTTGATTGCCGATTTAAAAGCATCCCCAACCGCTGAACCGATAGCCACACCGACATTTACGAAACAACCTTTGATTTTCTCCCATAAATCAGAGAAAAAGGAAGTTACATTGGCAAATGCGTTTTTTATGTTCGTCCATGCGTTATCAAACTGTGTTTTAAACCATGTTGGAACGGATGCAAGGGCGGTTTTTATCTCCGTCCACCTTGCCCCGAACCATGAACCGATTGCAGCGAATACATTTGTTACATTGGTGTATGCGTTTGTGAACATAGTTAAAAACCATGTGGCTACTGCTGCAAGGGCGGTTTTTATGTCGTTCCACCTGGCGGCGAACCATGAACCGATTGCAGCGAATACGTTTGTTACATTCGTATAGGCATTTGTAAACATGGTAAGAAACCACGTTGCCACGGTCGCAAGGGCGGTTTTTATGTCGTTCCACCTGGCGGCGAACCATGAACCGATTGCATAAAAAATTGTGGTTATTGCGTTCCATGCTTCCGTAAATCGGTCACTGAACCACTGACCCACGCCCTGGAATACGGCAACAATGCTATTCCAAATATTGGTAAATAATGTTTTTACATTTACGCCGAACCCCTCTAAAAATCCGATTATGAAATTTATAACCGCCTGGATGATGTTTTTTACAAACGATATTGCACTATTAAACGCACCTTGCAGATACGAAAAGAAACCGTCAAAATCTCCATGTAATAACGCTATAATGGCATTTATGATATTGGTAACAAAATCAATCACATTTTGGATTGCTGCAATTATCGGTGCTGCTGCATTGATAACCCCATTTACAATACTTGCTATGTATGTAAGAACAAATTCAAATACGGGTTTTAATGCAGCCATGAGGTTAATAAACGCTTGCTTTAGGCTCTCCAAAAGCGGTTGTATGGTTGTCCACATCTGCGAAAAGGCATCCTTTACCTTTCCTATGGTCCCGTCCACTTTCTCTTTAAATTCATCATTCGTTTTATATAAAGCAATGAACCCGGCGGCAAGTGCCGCTATAATAGCAATCACTATTCCAACCGGTCCCGTGAGTGCTGATAAAACACCACTCATTCCGCCTATTTTGCTTGTTAATCCCGTTACGGTTTTTATTACCCCGGATATTCCCGTTGACATTTTCCCAAATATGATTAAAGCCGGGCCGATAGCCGCAACAATCATTCCGATTTTTACAATCATCTGCTTTGTGTTGTCGTCCAGGTTTTTAAACCATGTTGTAAACTCTTTTACCTTGTTCACAACCTTATCAATTGTTGGCTGCAATGTGGTTAAAATGGAACTTCCCAGGTCTGCCCCGGCAAGTTTCAAATTGTTCATTGCTACGGCTGCATCATCCCACGGGTCTAATGTGGTTTCAAATGTGTCACTTACCACATCCCCATAGTCTGATAAAGCACCGCTTAAATCGTCTACGGATAAACGCCCCTCACGGATTGCCTGGGTCATTTCCGCCGCACCTTTCTTTCCGAAAAGGTCGGATGCAATGGTTAAGGCTTCCGTTTCTGTCTTTGCGTTTTTAATGCTATCTATTGTTTCGGTCAATGCTTCGTCTGCACTCTTGCCGTCTGCCGTTGCGTTCTGAACCGCTTTTTTCATTCCGGCAAGTGCGGTTGAAACATCAACGCCGCTTGCTTCCATTTGTGCAAGCAAATTAACGGATGATGTTAAATCAAGCCCCATTTCTTTAAGGCTTGCACCGTTGGTTGTAAGTGCGGTTTCCAATGTTTCCATTGAAATACCCGTGTCCTGGCCCGCTTTTGTCATAAGCCCCAACACATTTTTTGTCTGTGAAGCATCAACGCCGAATTTTGTCATAATACTGTCCACGCTATCAATAGCCGTGTTTAAATCCGTTCCGTTGATGTTTGCAAATTTAATAAATTCTTTTGAAAGATTTTCTAACTCTGTCCCGGTTGCCCCGAACCTTGTATTTACTTCTCCAACCGCTACGCCCACATCATCCATTGTAGTTGGCATATCTGAAAATACATTGTCCGCTACTGTCGTAAGGCTTTCCAGGGCTTCCCCGGTTGCTCCCGTCTTGGTAATAATGGTGTCATAGCCGTTATCTAATTCCATAGATGCAGCAACCCCGGCTGCTCCTAATGCGGTTATTCCGGCCGTTACGGGCATCATCTTTTCCCCGGCTTTGGTTGCCTTATCCCCTACCGTTCCAAAAGCATCCCCCACCTTTGCAAGCGTTGAATTACTCGCCTTTGCTTGCTCTTCCAGGTTTTTAAGTTCTGCTTCCGTTGCGATTACTTCACGTTTGATTGCCCGGTACTGCTCCTCGGATGCTTCGCCGTTTTTAAACTGCTGCTCCACCTGGGCTTCTGCCGTTTTTAATACATCTAATTTATCTTTGGTTTCGCCTACTGCCTTTGTAAGCAACTGTTGTTTCTGTGCTAAAAGTTCGGTATTTTTGGGGTCTAATTTCAAGCCCTTTTCAACCTCTTTTAACTCATTCTTGGTACTTTTGAGGTCCCCGTTTACACCCTTTAAGGCATTTTGCAACTTGGTTGTATCTCCGCCAATCTCAATAGTAATACCCTTAATGTTGTTAGCCACTTGATTTTCCCCCTTTCTTTCCAAATCTTTCTCTTAATCCCTCACGGTCCGGTTTTGTCTGCTCCATACGGAAGCAATCTTTTAAATATTTCCGTCCCTCTTCGGTCTGTGAATTTTCAAAAATCATTGCTTCCCGTAAGAAGAAAAGGTAAATATCTATTTCCATTTCCTGGACTTCGTAAATATTGATATGGCAATAGTCCATAACCAATTTTTCCGGGCGTGTAAGGATTGTATACGGGATTTCGCCCTTTTTATCCTGGCGTGGATAATAGGGCATTTTTAGTTTGGGTTTGCTTTTAATTCATCCACAAACTCCATGTATGCGTTAAGGATTGCCGTACACTCTTCAATGTCGTAACTCTCTACCTCTTCGGCTGAAACTTTCACATTTCCCATATTGTTGTTTAATACTGCTGCCACAAGGTTATAAATGGTTGATGTATCGGCATCCTCGCCCGTTCCGTTGGCTTCCACATCCTTTATTGCTTCAAAAACGCCCTTTTGCGGCATACGGACAATAATTTTTTTGCCCTTTTCAACCACATTTCCGTTTTCATCCTTTTTATCTTTCAGAGTAAACGGCCAAAAGGTACGTTTAATTTTGTTCATGTTAAATTCTTTTACTGCCATGTTGTGTTCCTCTCTTTCATGCAATAAGGCGGCTCGTTTTTTCAACCGGCCGCCCGTTCTTATCGTTGGCCCGTGTTTTGGCTACTCTGTTTTGTCAATATCCTCTGTGTAAAGGATTAAAGTACCCTCTTTGTCCATAGGCTGTGCTTTAAATTCTGCATCAATAACGGTTTCGCTATCCTTTGCAAAGGCAATCGTAAAACCGGCCTGGTTATTACCAACAATCGTTACACGGATATTTCCGTCCTGGGTATCTTTATGGACAAATCGCAAAAGGTATTTCTTACCCGTTGCGTTTCCGATACCGCCAATTTTGACCGTTCTAATTCCCTTTGCCTTATCTTCTGTCACTCTTGCTGTCTGACATAACTTTTCAAGCGTTGTTCCGCACCATGTCATAATTCCGCTTTTAAGGGTGGCTTCCTCTTCCGTAATAATTACTTTGGAAACTTTACCCATATCGTCTTTTGCTTCGTAAAACTCCGGTGCATACTCAATTTCCGCACCGCCCTTAATATGCCCCAGGCGGTTATCTTCTGTTTCAATCACCGCATCATCCGGGATTGCTTCGTTTGTTCCCTGGAAGTCTGTACAATACAAATCTCCGCTACCTAAAACAATGCTTTCTTTGTCCATTCTTATTTCCTCGCTTTCCTCAATAATCCCGTGACTTCGTAGGCCGTTTGAAAACATTCCTCACTATCCACATAAGCCACAAATTTAACATAGTCCACATCATGTAAAACCTCGTTTTCAATCCGTGTTCTGATTTCTTCCGCCGCTTCATCATCTGCAACGGTGTAAAGTTCCAATTGCCAATCATCCGCCATTAGATTATTTGGTCTACTATCCGCCCCGGCGGTTGCTTCCCGTGGCAAAAGGTAAACCATGTAAGGTAATGGCGGCACGGGGTTTTCTAAAGTCCCCTCAAAGGCGTTTTTTGTTATGGGTAGTCCCAGGCTTTCCGCCCTCTCTGTTAATACTGCTGCCGTTGCCATTTTTACCCCCTTAATTTGCTTTCAATCTTTCCGGTTACCATTTCGCCCAATTGTTCATTGACCGGGGCAATGTGGCTAAATGCCTTTACACGGCCCCCTTTTCTGCTTTGGTGTCCGTTTTCCAAAAGGTGGGTTAATTGGTAATGCTTCTTGTTATAAACGCTATATCCATTTAACCCGGTAACTACACTTGTCCGGCTTCCTCGCTTGTCAACCGCCCAATCTTTTGTGTATGCTCCGGTTCTTTCCTGGTACGGTCCGCCTTTTTTTAACATTTCTGCGGCTTCTTTTGCCGTTTCCTGGAAACTGTCATTTGCTGCGTTTATCACTTCCGCATTGAAATTTTCCAATTCTTTTTTTATTTCTTCGTCCAGGCTATCAAGTGAAACTTTCAACCTTTCCCCACCCTTTCCGCAATATACAACTCTGTTTTTCCGTTGCTCTTCGGTCCGTAGGTTCTATATACTGCATAACGCTTTCCGTCTATGGAAACTTCCGTTTGCCCGTCATATTCAAAGTCCCAAACTTCCAATTGTGATGTTGCTTTATAACCCAATTGCCCGGCGGCTGCGAACTCGTCACGCCCCACCGGGTTAATTGATGCTATTACTTCCGTTTCCTGGTATTCTGTTTGGTTCTTTTTAATCAATAGTTTTATTGGCTTCTCTATGATACCCACCGCCTTTTATCTTGGTACACATTGCATTATAGGATGCAAGTAACTGTGTCTGATTATCCGGGCTTCCAAAATTAGCGTGACAATATAACAAAACGGCTTCAATGATTAAGGGGTCTTTTATGTCTGCTTCATCCAAATAGGAACTATGCACACCGATACGTTTTAAGTCTGCAAGGGCAACTTCTACAAGCTGCCCCACATCTTCATCCAACATATCACTTGATGTTTTTCTAATTCTCAATTTGGCTTTCGCAATCAATTGTTCCTTTGTCATGCTTTAGCCGCCTTTCTCTTACGCTGCCGGGTTCTTTACACGGATAAATCCGTTTCTTGCAACGACATTTCCGCCCATGAATACGCAACCCTTGTAGCAAATCTGGCCGGACTTAAACTTGTAATCCGTAGATTTTGCCGTTTCAATATCAGAGAATACGGCAACCTCGTAATTGGATAACGGACCGTAAGCCATACAATAAGCATTTTTTGTTCCGCCAATTTCTGCACAAGCGGAGTTGATGATATAAGGCACTTCGTCAATTGTTCCGGTATTGCCATGGTTTACGATTGTATAAACCTTTCTGCCCTGTTTATCTCTTAACTTGGCAAACTTCTTTAAGTCTTTCTTACTAAGGATTAACACGGCTACATCCTCTACCTCTTCATCCCCACCGTAGGAATAAATAATCTCGTCCAGGGTATCATCTGCAACGGCGGTAATGGTTGTAATGTCCGTGTTGCGGTCAATAATATCATCACTTTCGCTTGCCGGATTATAGAAAATTCCCTTGAATTTTCCGCTTGTGCCGTCCCCTACCAAAATCTGACGGGATGCGTAACGGCGGATTGCTCTTGTAATGCTATCTTCAATAACGCCGTCATAATCTGCATCCGTTAATTTCTGCATTTCTTCCGGCTCTTCGGCGTATGCTGTGATTTTCTCTCTTGCAATCTCTGCGTAACCAAATTCCGGTTCAGATGTGTTGTAATCTGCTCCCTCTGCGGTGCTTCCGGCCCCGTCCCCGTATGACTTCACATAAGGACGGCTATATGTTTCGCCGCCTACAAGCGGAATAGTTGTAACACGGTCAATAAGGGATGATACGTTGTTAAATGTCGGTGCAATGTCCGGGCTTGTATGGTGTGGCATAACAACGCCCGTTGTGGTGGAAAGTGCCGCCATAGGTTTAGCAATCTTCTTTGCGTTGTATGTGGTCTTTGCTCCGGCTTTTAATGCCTTACCGCTCTTTGCTCTTGCCTGGTCTTTGACCTCTGCACCCTCTCCGGCGTTTCCGTCCGGTCCTTCGCCCTCTCCGGCTGCTGCCTGGGCTGCCTTTGCAAGTTCCTCACGGGCTTTAATCTCGTCCAGGATTTCCCCAATGGTCCTTGCTTCGTCCATGAGGGCGGTTAATTCCTCGCCGCTCTTGTCCTGAGCTTCTTTACCCACGGTAACAAGGCGTGCTTTTAACTCTTTCTTGCTCATTTTCATTAACTGTTCTCTGTTCATGCTGCTTTCCTCTCTTTCTTACTCCATATGTTGAATTGTTAATGCTGCAATTTTGCTTCTGATTTCTTTTTCTTTGGCTGCTGCCTGGTCCTTGGTATCGTCCGGCGGATTTCCCCCGGCTAATGCTTCCGGCGTGTTCTTGCAATATAATTTCGTGTAGTCCTGGACTGCTGCAACGGCGGTATTTTCTTCTCCCACCGACACGTTAAAGTATTTTGCGGCTTCCTCGCCGCTCAACCATGTTTCTGCTTCCATTAACTCTTTTATCTGCTCGATTGTTACGCCCTCTGCTAAATGTTCCTCGTAGATGCTCCAAATTCCGGCTTCTATGGCTTCCAATGTGTCCGCCATTTTGCGTAATTCGTTAGCGTTGCCCTCGCAATCGCACCACGGCTTATGTATCATCAAATAGGCGTTCTTTGGAATTGTTGGTTTGTCACTATCCACAAACGGAAAAAGTGATGCTATCGAACCGGCCAGGGCATCCACAAAACAATGTTTCTTTCCCTGGTAGCGTTTAAGCATATTGTAAATAGCAATTCCGGCAAATACCGAACCGCCGCCGCTATTGATGTAAATGTTTAAATCTCTGCCGTTTGCTTCTGCAAGGAAATTTTTGATTGCATCCGGGTATTGGTCCTCTTCTTGCCATGCTCCCCGCCAATCCGAAACAATATCCCCGTAAAAATAAAGGTCCGCCGTTGTATCTGTGATGTTTTTAATCTCACAAAACGGCTTTACGGTTGCGGTCTTGGCATTTTTGCACGCAATAAACTGTTTTATCTGTGGCATTTCCATTAACCCCCTTTCATAATCTGCATATAGGCACGGGCGGCCGCTTGCATTGCCCGTTTTTCTCTGTCATTTGCTCCGGTATCATCCGGCGGCTCGTTCTGCTGCCCTACCTGGTACAATGATTGGTCCCCAACCTTGACATAGTTTAGAGATACCAACCTTTGGTCCCCGTCCTCTACCGGGCCGTAATACATAAGTTCTCTGTATTCGTTAATTGTCAACGCTCCACGGTCAAACATTCCGCCGCCTATGGTTTCCCTTGTCTGCAATGTGGCATACTGTAAAAGGTTTGCCACAAAATCAATGCGGTTTCCGTAACCAATTTCACGGGGCGTTAAGAGTTTAAATGTAAACTCATAGGACAATTGCACGCTGATAGGTTCAATTACATTCTCGTAAAATGAAATAAACTCGGTATCGTTTAGCGTGGAAGTCAATATTTTGTCATTCACGCCGTAATAACGATATATGTTATCCCGTAAGAATGTAATTTGGTTTGTCGGTATGCTCGGCGTTCTCTGTGAGATTTCTTTAAACTCCACCGTGTTATCAATTGCGGCAATTCCCCCGGCGTTGTCCTTGTTCATATAGGCATCCTGGAAATTCCGGGCTATTTCTTTCAATTCTTCATCATCTGCGATATTGTTATATTTCAAATACCCGGCTAAAGAATTTGAACGGTTTACAATGTTCTTTATGGTTTCCCCGGATGTTTCTATGAGGTCCAGGCTTCTTTTTAACTCCATATCCGGCGTTGTTCCCAGGAAACGGCGTTTATTATATCTCGCCTTAACATGGATTACATTTTGGTATGGCACGGTGTACGTTTTTCCGTCATAATCCCAACGGAAGCGGAAAAGGATGTTATTTTTATCATCCTCAAAAATCCTATATGATGTTGTGGTAATCGGTTGGATGCTCTCAACCCTGGTAAAATCCTTGTTCCAAAAAATCACGGAAAAGGAATTGGATGTATAAACCAAATCAACGGCAATACGGTATAAAAAATCATAGGTTGACATTTCCGGGCATGGGCGTAAAGATAAAAGCCTTGCAATGTAATCATTTTTAATTACCATGCCTTTTTCATCCTTACGGATTACCTGGGGTTTCAACTTGCCAACATTCTTTCCGATTGCATCCGCAATTGCTCCCACAATGTCATTATCCCGTAATGTTCCCGTTGGCTCATACTCTCCACGGCTCAATAGTAGGGGTCTGTACTTTGCCCGGAATGAATTTAATACATTTGCGATAATTCCCGTTTTCTTCTCCCCCTTTCTTCAAAAATAGGGCCAGTTTTCCCACACCAACATTCTATAATGTTTCGTGTTGAAATTCTGACCCACTTTAATACTGCTGCCGCAACGCATTTTCCCTTGCATCTATGCGGTTTCTTTGCTTATATTCAATAATTTCTTGCCTATCTCATTGTGGTACTTGGAAACCATTGTGAGGGCATCAAACACACTCATAGCCCCGTCTATCCTCATACGCTTTTCAATTTTTACGGGTTTCATTCTGCTATCGTTTAGGTTAATATCCACCGCCACGTTAAGGAAATGTGCCGCCAACATGGAATTGTCCCCAAAATCAAAAAGCCCGTCTTTTAAATTCCCCTCAAACTCATGTAATACAGGTGTGAGGTTCGTTCCCTGGTATACATCATCCGTGTGAAACCCGGCGGTTTTCAAATCTTCCACAAGGTAATTTGCCGAATACCTATCATAGCCGATTTTTAGCGGTTTGATTTTATACACTTTCACAAGTTCGATAAACCAATTGTAAACATCCTTATAGTCCACCTGGTTTTCCCCGGATATGAACAAAAAACCCCGGTCCCTATATATGTTGTACGGCGTGTTGTCCTCGTTAATTGCCACTTCATACCGCTTTTGTGGCATATAAAACCGTGTGAATATATGGTTTATTCCGTCCCGGTTTATTACAATGCTTGCTGCGGTTAAATCCGTGGTTCTTGATAGGTCGATACCACCCACGCAATAGCACCCTTTAAAATCTTCCAGGGATAACGGCTTTTCTTCATGTACGCATTTCATAACATCCCAATAATCCAACCATGCCACGGCTGAATTTTGTTTGATGTTACAAAACTTTGTCATAAACTCAACCTTTTTCGAGATTGAATTTCTTGCAATCTCTATTTGCTCCAAATAGTATTCCGCCGATACGGACACGCCCAAATTTGGGTTGCTCTTCTTTAATTCCTCTATGCTATCCCATTTCTCTATATCGTCTATCATGTAAATAAAAGGCAAAAGCCGTTTTTCTCTGCTATTGCCCTTTAGAAATGCCGTTGCCCTTTTAAATAATTCATCAAAAATTCCGTCATTCACATATCCGGCGGTTGCAATGGATATTATTAACGGCTGCTTTCTCGCTCCCAGGGCGGAAGTCATAACCTCGTATTGCTTCAATCCCTGGTCTCCCGGCCACGCTTCCATTTCGTCATTGACTACCAATTGAGGGTTGAAACCGTCCGATTTCTTAGAGTTGAAAGCAATCTTTTTTACGCTTGTATTGAAAGCCTTTATGTAAATATCACTCCGGCGTTTTTTTGTGATACTGTCTAATTCATCATCTGATTGCACAATCTGATAAAAGGCATCATACACCAAATCCGCCTGGTCTAACTTCGGTGCAAGGAAATAAACCTTTGCCCCATATTCCCCGTCTACGTATGTCATGTATGCGGCTATTGCTGCGGCAAAAAGTGTTTTACCGTTCTTACGGGCAACAATTATAAAAACCTCTCTAAACTGCCTATACCCGGTTGTTTTGTCCATAATGCCAAATATGGCGGACACAATAGCCTTTTGCCACAATTCCAGGTGTAAAAGGTCACTCCGTCCCTCTGAATGGTGGCAAAAATTTTCTATGAATTTTATAGCCTTGTTCGCTTTTTTCTCGTTAAATTCCCACTCGCCATTTAATAGCCCGGTTGTCAAAATTTCAAAACACAACCGCACCCATACACCCACAATTACTTCTTTTTTTTGGATTGCTTCATGGTATTTAAAAATCCAATTATCCATTAACTATTCATCCCGTAACGCCGCCAAACGGTCCACTTTTTCTTTTTCTTTTGGCGGTAAATACTCAATGAGTGAGTGGATAATTGCGGTATATTGGCGTGAATATTTCTCGTAAATTTGGGTTGAGGGGTGGGCTTTTACAAATTTCTGTGATGCATTCACGGTTTCCGTTGTGAGACCCTCTTTTTTCAATTCTTCTTTCGCCTGGAAACAAGCCACTTTTAAAAACGCCGCTTCCTCAATCAGTGAATTTATAAGGGTTTTCTTGTTTTCATCATCAACCCCAACGAACATTTTTTCTAAAAACTCTATCTCTTTTTTAATCCTCGCATTTGTTAATTTGTTCGGTCTTTTTTTCTTATTTTCTGTTAAATCATTCTTGCTTTCTGCCATAAATATACCCCCCCTCATATGCGTGCGACCTTGCGGAGTTTTTTTGATGTAACTCCCTCGGTTCTTTTACCCGGTGTCAAATTCTGTACCCCGGGGGTGTGGTCTGATTTATTATTTTCTTTCGGCGGTAATAAATTTCCGTTTGCATCATACTGATAACGCATTGGTGTATGTACTGCCTTGTGTTCTTTGTTGTGGCAATCCTCACAAACATATTCCAGGTTGTCCAGGTTCAATGTGATGTTTGGATTGCTGATATTGCCCGGCGTAATATATTCTTTGTGATGCACAATGTAACCCGGCTTATATATTCCTCTCGCCTTGCACCGCTCACACAATCCGTTGCTCCTGGTTATTACTTGCTGCCTTGCTCTCTTCCATGCGGCGGACTTATAAAAGCCCTTTGCATATTCTTTCACGGTCCCACCGCCCTTTCTGTAAATGGTTTATGGGTTATGTGTATTGCTACCCCATAACCCAATTATAAATTCTTTTGCCTTGCTATTATGTCCCCGTTGTACTGCTGCATCCGGTATTCCTTTTAGTCCTGCTGCCTGGCAACATTCCTAGCCCCTCGGCAACTGCGGTTATAAATTCATTGCGGTAATCGTAGAATTGACGGCGGCCACACATCACATCATAAATACTTTCATACGGCGTACAATGAACCACGCTTTTATATATTTGTTTCTGCATCTGCTCCCGTGCCGCTTCGCTATCTATGTTGTGGCATGAATTATTAAGGGCTTCATTTATCACGCTATAAGCCATACGGTCAAATGCTGATGCGTTCCCGTTAAGCATCCGGCGTTTGCGTTTCTCGTTGCCCTGGATAATCTTTTTTACTGTGGCTTTAATATCATCATCAATTCTTTGCAATACTGCCCCCCCCCAATCCGCTATTCTTCGTAGGTTGTCTTTTTGTTCTCCGACCGTTCAACCTTAATACTTTCTTTCGCCATTTTAGAAACCTTTGCTTTTACGCCATGCCCCACATCAACGGTAATCCCTTTCATGTGTTTATCCTTGATTGCATCAACGGTTGCAATTAAAAGATTAACCACATCTTCCGCAACGGGCTTTTCTGCACCGCCACCAAATAATTCATTTACTCTTTTCTTTGCCTTGTCCTTTCTCTCTTTTGCTTTTGCGTATGCTTGTGCTTGCTCACATTCGCACTCGCACGTTACCGCTTCGTTAATCTGCCCTTGCTCCCACTCTTCCGGGACCTGTATTATTTTGGTCTGTCCACAAAAGGAACATGAACCCGTTTTATCTGCTTTTGCACTCATGCTTTTATCCTCGCTTTCTTTCCTACTTCGTAGGCTTTCATAGCAACCGTTAATACTGCTGCCGACTGCTCCACGGTTAATTCATTGCCTTTTACCATTCCGCCCAATGTGGCGTTGATAATCTCCAATGTATCTTCCATACTCTCAATCTTTTTATTTCCCGTCTGACCGCATGAAAGATTTATAATTGCTTGCTTTATTTCTCTCTTTTCCGGGTGTTCGCTTAAAATCTCGTTTATTATTCTTTCTTCTCTTCCCGGATTAAAATTCTTACACCCTCTGCACTCTTCCCGGCTAAACATTCGTGACGGTAAATTGATACCGTCACACTTTCCGTTAATCCACGGTGCATTTACACACGCTTTCTTTGGCATCCGGCCCGGTTCTGTGAGATATGCCAATATCTCTTCCCCGGCTTCCTCTGCCCCATAGCACACCGCCGTTTTATAGCCTTGTGCATTAAGCATTGCCATATACTCTTCCTGGGCTTTGGTTGCCTTATTCTTTCCAAACTTCAATTCGATATACAACCCGTGAAAGCCGTTATTTGCAACGGGTAGGCATATATCCGGCACGCCGCTTTTAAGTCCGGCCGCCTTTAATATTCCGCCATTGCTCCTTTTGCCCTCGTTTGGCACATGGTACATCAACGCCAATTCCGGCAATATGCTTTCTGTCCGCTTCGCCCAATTGAAAAGGGCTATTTGCTCCGTTGTTTCGCTTCTCTTCATGTTCTGTATGCTCATGTTTCATATTCCGCCTTTTCTTTCCGGTATTTGCAGTAATGCCACACGCAATTTACCTTGTATTGATTTTCGTTGTATTTCTCGCTTGCACACGTTCCGTTGTTCCTGGAATAAATACACCTTTTGCAATAATCCGGGTGCGTGGGGAATAATATAATTTTCCCCATACCCGTTTAATCTTCCTCTAAGGCGTATTCACGCTTGCGGCGTTTGCAATCTTCCAACATCCGTTCCAAAATGCCCGTTTCCTCTTCGGAAAGATAGATATAATATTTTTCAAGCATTTTTACGGCGTGTAATTTCTTGGCATTTGCCTTTTCTTCCTCGGATGTGTCGGTATCTGACACATTTTGTTCTTTGGCTATGTCCTCGGCGGTCTTACGCTTCTTTTTCTTCTCTTCTGACATCTGTTTTATCTCTTCGCTCTTTATATCCGCCCCGGCTTCAACTGCTGCCGCAACTTCTTTTTGTGCATCCTCGGATAATCTACTTGTTTCATAGGCACTTGTAATTTTCATATTGCCTTTTTCAAACTGCTCTTTTACCTCTTCCGTGGCATTGTTGTTAATTGCTTCCAACTGTGCAATCTTGGTTGGTTTCTCCCCCAGGACTGCCGCCACATAATCCCTAACCCTTTTTCCCTCTTCCAGGACTAACAATTTTTCCTTTCTCGCCTGGGTCAATACCTCTTTCCAATCCGCCGCCTGGTTCATCAAATCGTAATCGGTCATTTTTCGGTTAAAGGTATTGCCGATTAGCAAGGATAATCTAAATTGCGTTTCCGTCATGTCCTTAAAGCGGCACGGGATGTTCTGCGTAATCTCCGTGTGTCCCTCGTTCTGCAAAATAACAAGGGCTTCACGCCGTCTATGTCCACCGGAAAGAAGATACTCCCCGTTTACCCGGCCAATGATTAACGGCTCTTGCAATCCGTCCATAAGAATTGATGTTGCCAATTCTTCCAAATCGTCCATGCTATAACGGTTGTGCTTCGTAACTTTGATTTCGTCCAGGTTAAGGGTTATTGCTTCGTAGTTGTCTACGCCCTCAACTGCTGCCCTGGTTGCCCCGTTCATAAGGTCCATAATATTAAATCCCATGTTATCCCCTCTCTTTCTGCTCTGCTACCATGTGTGGTTTATTCATGTATTCCAGGATGAAATTTTTATATCCTTGTGCCGCTCCGCTTCTCACGCAATAGGCTATTGGCGTTTTGTGGTAAAATGTACTGTCTTTTACTTTCTTGGAATGGCGTATGATTGTATTAAATACGGGCAATCCGCTTTTTTCTCTCAACCATGTTTCCGCCGCTTCGCTTGTGTCTGATTTCTCATAGTCCGTAATAAGCACCCCGGCAATGTGGGCTTTTCGGTTCAACTGCCTAACATTGTTTACCTGGTCCACCAATTCTTCCAATCCGTCCAGGGAATAGCAATCTAAATTCACGGGTATAACAATTTCATCCGCTGCCACAAGAGCGTTTATTACATTCATGCCTAAATCCGGTGCGTTGTCTATGATGCAGTAATCATAATTTCCAAATGGCGGCGTATTTTTTAATTCTTCAAATGCCCGGCGGTATCTGTCATGTTGTGGCGTTTCCGTGTCCGCCTTAATCTCCAATTCCGCCAACTCCATAAAATAATTGCATGGTACAATGTCCAAATTCTCAATTTTCGTGTGTCTTATTGTGTTTCCCCGGAATGTGGCTCTTTTTAATACTGCTGCCGCCGGGGCTTCTGTGTCCCCCAGGTATTGATTAAATAAGCGGCTTGCGTTTCCTTGCTTGTCATTGTCGAACAAAAGGACTTTTCCCGGCTCAACTGCTCCACGCTTTGATTTAAACCCGGTTGCTAATAATTCCGCCATACTGACCGCCGTTGTGGTCTTGGCACATCCGCCCTTTAGGTTTAGTGTGCAAATAATTTTCATGCTTTGTTCCCTCGCTTTCTTTTTTGTGGCTTGCCTTTCGGCTTCTCGCCCTTTTTAACCATACGGGCGTATATGTAAAAGGCTGCGTTTACTCCGTTGTGCTTTACCTCTGCATCCAGGAACGTAAAGCCCGGATATGCCTTTTCCATTTCTGCTTGTAACACGCTACTATCAAAGGCCATTTTCTCCACTTTTGCTTTTCTGAATTTTGAGTAACTGCGTTTTGGTTCATCCGGTTTTTTCAAATTCTTGGACGGACACCAACGCTTTGTTCCGTGTGGGTTCTGTGTTATGTAGGTAGCAAGTCCGGTTAATAAAAAATTCTCGTCCGGGCTTATGTTCCTGGTGTTTGGTCTATCGCACTTTCCCCACATTCTTTCTAACTCGTCACGGTCTATTCCGCCGGATATGAGTAAATGAAAATGTGGGCGTGTGTATTCCTCAAATGCGATTATGTAAATATACTTTGCATTTTCTAACCCTAACTTTTTACGCTTGCGGTTTATGCGGCGTATGAAATTAACCACATCTTTTTTTGCATCCTCGTAGGTTTCCGGCAATAACCCATTATTCCAACCAAACGTAGCCCATATATCCCCCTTTCCAAAATTGATATTGGCTAAACGGATTAAATACCGTCTTGCGTTCTTATCGTTGAGGTTTGATTGTGACGGGCTTGTTTCTCTCTTCTTTTCCGTCTTTGGCATATCTGCTTTGAATTTAAAGGACGGGTACACCATACTTTCAAGCAATGTTGTGTTGCTCTCTGTATTGGTGCTTTTGTATGTGGATGTTCTGTATAGGCAGTTTACCCACCCCTCTTTCATCCACCTTTCCATTTCTGCTTCCTCTAACTTCTTGCACTGCTCCTTGTATGCTTCCTCATAATCGTAATTGTCATAATATCTTTTACCCATTGCCCCACCTTTTCACTTATCTATCTAAAACCCACCTATCCAGGCAGATATAAAACATATATTTCTATAATGGTTGATATGTTAAGGCCCATTACAAGGACGGCTAAACCCGGTTGCACCGTCAAAAAAAATTAAAATCTACGGTCCCAATCTTCAAAAAGCCACGCCCACGCCTGGCGGACTTTCAAAAATCCTATGAACCATAAAGCGGCAAGCGTGAAAAATCCCGTTGCCGTAACTGCTGCAATTATGGTAATAATCCTTACAACCATGTAAAACCAACCTTTCCAATGCGGTTTCTTCCTATATATAGAAAAACCACATTTACAAACACTATATATTGTGCTATACTCTCTTTGTTGAGTTCCAACCCCTATTGTTTTAGGTCCCCACCTTTACAATAGGGGTTCGCTTTTTCTATGCTTCCGGTATTTTTTCAAACTCTGTTTCGTAAATATCCGGTGCATATCTCATTAAAAGGCTTTTTGCTTCCTCTTCTGTTATGGCGTGTCCTACTTTCGTGTTGTAGTCCTCTGTATGTGTCAAAAGCCAATTTCCTTTTTCGCTTCTCCACAATTCACAATCGTATGTAGTTCCTACTTCTTCATTTCCGTAAATTGCCTTAACAAGTAGGCTATTGGTTTTATACCATTTCTTCACATTCGCTATTTTCTTCATTTTATCCGTATCGTACTTTAATCCCTGGATAACAAACCTCATTACTGCACCCCTCTTTCCGCCTTTTCCTCACATTTCCAATAATATTTATTGATAATCAACATTTCTTTGGATAAAAGCATGGATAACCCTAAAGGAACGGTTATAAACGCTATTGTTGCATCCCCCTCTAAAATCTTGATTGCTACGGCCGTGAAAATCAGTAATGCAACGCCGTTTAACTTCTGCATGGCAAAATACTTTTTTCTTTCCCGGCGTTCCCTGGCGGCTCTTCTGTGGCTTCTCTCCTGGTTCATGGCATCCGTGTAGCCTATCATATAAGCCCGGTCCAGCATTGCTTTATATGGGCTATTCTGTTCGCTTATCTTCTGTACTGCTGCCGTCTGCATCATGTTGTGTTCCCTCGCTTTCTGTTTCTTCCGCTCTGCTTTCGTCCCCACATAATGGCGGAATTAGTAATTTGCTTAATATTGCGTTTTCTGCTTCTCTGTTTTCTCTGATTACCCTTAATTCCTCAATCCGGTTTTTACTTAAATCATCTATAAGCCTATGTAATCCTTCCGCCGCACTCTCAACGCCGTTTTCTTTCTCCCAGGCTTCAAAAATTGATACCACCGCCCCGGTTATCTGTTCATATTCCGTTCTAAATCCGGTTTCCTCTTCCTCTGTATCCATGGTATTAAGAAAATCCGGCTTTTTCCCGGTAATCATTGCTTGGATGTAGTACCCTGGCACTTCCGCATTGACCGCATTTGTGATTAACTCCGCTTTGGCTGCTTCCTTTACCATTGCGTAATAATCTGGCTGCTTTACTGTTACCGGGCTATCTGATGTAAAATTGTCCATAAATCCCATTTATTTATCCTCGCTTTCTACTCTGTCATTTCTTCCATAATCTCTTTTATTTGGTTTATGGTGCTTTCCACCTGGGCTATTGTCATGTTCTTATCGTCTATGTAATAATCTGCATAGATTTTTCTTGTATCATTGCCCCACCGCTTTATCTGTTCCGGTAAAGGTTCATTCACGGCATCAAATACAAGCCCTTGCACTCTGCACCATTCCACGGCATTTTCTAGGTCTGCCCCGGCTCTGCTTGTCCACAATATTATTTGGTGTCCCTGGGCTTTTACTGCTTTCGCAAAAGCAACCATTTTTTTGTTTGGGGCTACGATTTCCGGGAAACGGGTAATAGCCAATGTGTTATCAAAATCAATTGCGTATATTGCCATTATTCGCCCTCGCTTTCTGTTGCCGGGTTAAGGCTCATTTCATATTTCATAAGCATGGCGGCCGTCTGTACGGCTTCACACGCAAGGTTAATTGCGTAATCTGCGATTTTAAGCGGTGTTATCTCTTCTTTCAGATAACAAGGCGTTTCTTTTCCTCTCACATCATCCCATAAGCACTTAAAGGATGTTTCCAACTCTTCAAGGGCTTCTTTACTCTCTTCCAATTCCTCATAGGCAACCGCCACGCCCTCATGTTTTGAGGTAAATAACGGGAATTGCTCATTTGCCCGGTTTAGTTCTCTGTTGGCTGCTGCCGTGATTTCTTCTTTTAATTTCTGCATCATGTTGTGTTCTCTCGCTTTCTGTACTGCTGCACCCCTAAACTATGTAAGGGGCTGCAAATTCGTATACCGGCCTATCTGCTGCCGGGTTCATCTGCTCCGGCTTGGTATAAAGTTTTAATGTGATTGCCGGGTTTCCGTCTGCATCCGTTCCCCGTGGGTTGAAATTATACTTAAATCCCAAATGGCTATTCATGGATGCACCTTTTAAGGTAAAGGCAAAATTGCTTAATTCCCTTGCCCCAATCGTCACGCCCTGGGTGTTTAAATCTCTCCACCGCTTAAAGGTGCTTTTGATGTGTTCTAAAAAATCCGGCTCAATCTGATTGTTAATAGGCATCATTGCTTTTTCTTCCATGTGCTATTCCTCACTTTCTTTGTCCTTGCGTGATTTTTCCAGGCACGCCGCCTTTGTATTTTTTCGTACCGCTTCAATAGCCTTTGGACTTCGGGCATATCCAAAACGGTAATTTCCAACTTTCCAATTTCCGCCACGGCTTATTCCTCGCTTTTCAATATGATTTCCCGGTATATAGTCAACTGCAAATCTGAAAAACTGTAATTTGGTGTTTCTTCCGGGTGTAATGGCTGCGTTAGTCCCAATTCCTTATATCTTTTATGGGTTATGTCCACTTTTTCTTTTATCCGTGTGACCTCTTCCGCCATAATGGCTTCATATTCCGGCGTGCGTACCATGTTCCCTAAATACCCGGCGTATAGTTCCGCTTTGCCTTTCATAATCCGCACACGGTCCGGGCCGGACATAACACCCACAATGTCCGCCAATGTCATACGCTGCACCTACCTTGTGGCTTCTACAATGGCGTTGTATAAATCCGGTGTTCTTTCTCCGGCTTCCAACCGTTCTTTTAACGGGGTAAGTAATGGATAAATGATTTTTCCCATATATCCGCCCGGTGCATATTTTGAAAGCATATCATTGACGGCGTTTTGTGCCGCTTCCCAATCTCTCAATATCTCCGGTGTTTCCCCAATCGTTATTCCGTCCAATTCTTCTTTAATGTGCTTTGCAAACATCTTTTCTGTTTCATCCGTTACGCACGCACTCGCTACGATTCCGCTATCAAGAAGAAACTGCAACATCCCGTTGGCTAATGAGTTCGGTGTTATGGTTTCCTTTGCCGGAATTGCTGTTTTAGTTGTTTCTTCCCGTCCTGCTGCCACCTTGGCTTCTGCTTCCGCTGCTGCCAAAATGCTTTCCGCCGTTGGCTTCTCTTCCGGTTCATTCATTCCGGTAAAGTTCTTGTTTTCTGCTTCCATGTTTTGTTCCTCGCTTTCTTCTGCTGCATAAATGCTTTTTGCTATCTCTTCCGCTATTGCAGTAAATACCGTTGTGGTTACTGCGTTACCAAATTGTTTATATGCCTGGCTATCTGAAACAACTTGTTTCCAATCGTCCATAGGGAACGCTTGTAAAATTCCGTATTCTTTTGGAGTCAACTTTCGCACCCTCAACCGCTTTGTATCAAATATTTTCACTTCCCTTTGCCCCCCCCCGGATGTTGTAAGGGTTGGTGCTATTCCATTCACGGAATACACCCGGCGGCATTGGTCTTGACCCTTTATGTCAAGCATCCCCACCATTTGGCAGCCCTGGTTATTAGTTCTTTCCATTGTCTTGTTCCTTTCGCTTTTCTATCACTAACGGCGGTTGTTTATAGTCTGATGAAAGAAGAGTTGGTGCAACTGCTACAAACGTGCCGCATCCATTCTTTTGTGCTTGGATTATTCCGTTTTCAAACGGACATTCTCTATTGTCATTACCTTTATCCCCTCGCCCTTGTTGGTTGTAAGCGTTGGGGCTAATCCCTCGGCAAAGTACACGCTTCCGTTCATCCCATGACCGGACGGGTTTGTGTTCGCAACATTTATTATTTGTGGTTGTCTGCTGCCCCCCCCCCCGTGCTTTCCTCTTCTTTTTCATCTTCCAGGATGATAACGCCGTGTAAATCCTGGGCGGTAAGTGTAAACATTGGCTCGTCCTCTGCCTTTGCCCTCGGTCCGTTCTGCCGCTTGTTAATACGGTCCGGCGTAATGCACGCATGGCACTTTCCCATTTTCTCTAATTTCTCCATTGCCTGGGCTATAATGGTTTGTGCCTTTTCGTCCGGCAAGTAATATTTTTCCGGCACATCTTTTTCCAGGTAATCCGATAGCTTCGGTACAAATTCGTGTTGCTCTTTTGGAAATGTAAATGATAGGTTCTTTTTGTTCCTGGTCCCTACTACTGCATAACGGTCCCGGTTCTGTGGCACGTTCCAATATTTGGAATTAAACATTTCAATATGTGCCGTGTACCCATGGCGTTCATATTCCAGGCGTAACACTGGCAGATATGGGCGTAACCCTCGCACATTCTCCGCAATGATAACGGCCGGCATGGCGTGTTCTCTCTCTCTCTCTGTTTCTTCAAGTAATCGCATCATTTCAAAGAAACATCCGCTACGGCTCGCCGCCTTAAAATTGTTACTGCTGCACTTGGGGCAAATGGTGTTGCCCGTGTACTCTTCCGGGTTTATCTCTATTTCCTCGCCGCAATCCTCGCATTTTAAAATCATGCCCCGTTGCTTTCCTGCAACGCTCAAATCCTGGCAAGGAAAGCCAAACGCCCACACATCCGCTTGTGGTATGTCTGCTTGGTGCAATTCCTTTATGTCTGCTTTCTGTACATGGTCCCCTACGTTTGCCCGGTAACTCTCCACGGCGTATTTATCAAAGTCCCATGCCCCGGCTATTTCATACCCGGCATTTTTAAATGCAATACCCATTCCGCCGCATCCACAAAAGAAGTCATTAACCTTTAATTTTCTTTTCATCTGCTGCCGCCCGTCCTTTCGTTCATTGCTCTGTATAAGTCCTTTTTATTTGTGTAGACTTCGTTGGTCTGAACTCCGGCGGCATTTAACTTTGCTTTCACTTCTAAAAGTTCTTTTCTAAAAATTCTTTCTCTATCTCCCCTTGGTCGCTCTGTGAAATCAACTATTTTCCCCGGTGTTATAAGCAATCTTAATATTTTGGCGGTCGTTTCCCCGTACTGTCTAAAAACGCCATATTCTATATATGTTTTTTGCCATATAAACAATTTGAACCCCAACGCCTTTTCCACATCTTCAATCTTTTTATCAAGTTCCGGCGTTGTGTAGTGCGGTCTGTAAAACCATTTTGATATATCCATGTTGAGTTCCTTTCTATATTGCTGCCGCCTGGCATTTATAAACTTCTCTGTGCTACTTCTGCCCGGTATGGTGTTCCCCCACGCTTCAATTCGTTATAAATCGTTGCTCTGTGAAACCCAACCGCCTTTGCAATATCTGTAACCTTTGCCCCGGTTCGCTCCATTGCTTCAATCTTCTGTCTGTCGGCGTATGTAATACGCTTATCTCCTTTTTTCACGTTTCCGCCCACCTTTCCTTAAAAATTGGCAAAATAAAAAGTGCTACAAGAGTTTTTTAATTCTCTTGTAGCACTCATATTTTCCACAATAAAAAATCAAGTGCGATAGAGTTATTAACCCTTGTCGCACTTGATTTTACAACTTAGCATTTTTGTTAAGCCGCGGTCATTGCCCTTCTTTTTTCCTTGGCAGACTTAGCCGAAAACCATATTATATATATCATTGCCAAAAGTGAAACTGCCTCCGCAATATGCCATGTTGTCTTTCCTGCATAGTATACTTTGACATCACCGTCATAACCTGCCGGAACGATGACTGACAGACGCGCGCTGCTCGTAGAATTGTGGAGTGTCAGCTTCTCCCCCGTATTTACGTCAACGGCTTTATAGCCCCTGTAGTAGAGAAGCGGAAATTCAACCATTCCTAACGAATCGGCATCCGTTGTTATATGAACCTTTATGTTGGTCATGTATTTTTCATAATTGCTTATCTTAGCATTCGTCGTCTGACATTCCTCATTATCTATGAGCATATTCATATATGGAAGTCCGTCATCCTCCCTGAGAGGCATATACTCGAACCCACCGAGATTGAACGTGAAGGTCTTGTCTGTTTGACTCACCGCATACCTAATGTCAAGATTTCCGTCCTTCATCATCGCAGCACTCAGCCAAATAAACTGGACAATCGTTATTGCAACAATTATTCCTGTTACTACTTTCAGAACCTTATCATCTTTTTTGCAGAATAAGACAAGACATGTAAACATAGTAAACACAAACATGCCTACCGTGAGATACCTTACAGGAAACTGTACATTCTTAAATACCATACCGGCGGCATGCATTACCTTACCGGCAAACGAACCTCCTGATTTTTCATCAAGAAAGCCTATTATACTGCTCCACGGGAATATATTTGATGCTATAATCACACTTATAAGAGAAATTATTCCTGTTATCCACAATTTTTTTCTGTTATCACCGGAAAAATATTTTTTGATACACACATACACAAGTAATCCAATCACGATAATTGCCGTACATCCAAAACCTCCATCGGCAATGTAATAATAATGTGTTGCTTTTCCCGTGTAGAACTTAAATATGTGTGCAAGCGGTATTCCCATTAATCCGTTACCGACAGGAGTATCCAGCTTAATGTATAAATCATCAAGCAGAAAACTCTCAAGAAACGGAAGGAGATAGTTGGCATTTAATATAACCGATATAAGCACAATTTTCAAAAGTACAATAAATCTATCCTTCTTGAATGTCTTTTTAAACATTATGAGACAGAATAACAGTGTGAAACCACCGTATATCTCCGTGCTCAGAACGTGTGACTGAATAACTCCCCAGTACCCGATTACGGGCATAACCCACTGTTTTCTGAGATTCTTGTCCGACGGCATGGTATATATTTTCCACAGTCCGACAGCGATAAGCGGAAGAAAAGTCATTGCCGTGAACTCGCCGACCGCGCCTCTCTGATACAAAACGTAAAAACGGTACACCGAAAGACTGTACAGTACACTTCCTACCACTGCATTTTTCTTATTTTCAAGCATAACCTTAAAGCTATAGTATGATATAAGCACCGTCGCAATATTTATAAGTGCCACATAGATTTTGTAAGAGAATTGCAATGAAAAGCCCATAAGGCGGAACAAAGCGGGAATATTATAAAACAAACTTCCGTAAAAAGTTGAAAAGGCATAGCCGTACCCCGCATTAAATGTCGGCTCGACCTTAACAGGAAACTGTCCCGCAAGGTATCCGTCCTTGATTCCCTCGAGCCTTAAAAGCTGTATCAGCGTGTCATGTCCTATGATAACCTTGTCAAAAAACATCGGTATACAAGATATAACCATTGTCACAAAAAGCACACACGCTCCTGCCAGTGATTTTCTTGTAATTATGATGTTTCTTTTCCTGATGTACATACCCCATACGGTTAACATAATAATTAAAAATACAGGAATCATCACAACATAAAATACGAAGGGCGTAGTCCTTACCTCGTAGCTTTTTACATTTACAAGCGTCGACTCGTCGTCGCTCATTATCTCCCTGACGCTGAAGTTGACCGCCTTTTTATGGCTGTATATCCAGAACTCGCCTGTGTAGCTGTCCTTATCGTCCCTCAGATAATTTTCCGTCTGAGGTATTTTGTCCGTAGTCATGTCACTGTCCTGTATGTAGAGATAATTTACGGTGGCATCCATCTGCACTGCCTCGTAATTGCAGGTGACAAAGTAATGTCCGAACGGGAGCGAAATCTCTTTTTCGCCGCCTTTGAGTGTATATGTGCTCGGATACACACATGCGGCAATAACCAATACAACAAAAAATGCTGCTTCAATACATAAAGCAGCCAATAATTTTCTGTATATCTTATCTTGCGGCAGTCTCTTCATACAAATCTCTCCCCTTTGAATCAATTACAACAATTACAGGAAAATCCTTCACGATGAGCTTTCTCACAGCCTCGGTTCCGAGGTCGTCGTAGGCAATAATCTCCGACGAGGTGATGCACTTAGACAAAAGAGCTCCAGCTCCGCCTACCGCCGCAAAGTAAACCGCCTTGTTTCTGACAATCGCCTCGTGGACTGCCTTATTTCTCTTTCCCTTTCCAATCATTCCGATAAGTCCAAGGTCAAGAAGCGAAGGAGCATACTTGTCCATTCTGCTCGCAGTCGTAGGACCTGCTGAGCCGATAACCCTGCCCTCCCTCGCAGGCGATGGTCCCATATAGTATATCGTGTTATTTTTTACATCAAAAGGAAGCTCCTCACCATTCTTAAGAGCTTCATACATTCTCTTATGTGCCGCATCTCTTGCCGTGTATATTGTTCCCGTAAGGTAGACATAATCTCCCGCCTTCAGAGCTTCCGATATGCTGCTGTCAAAGGGTACATTAATATGCTTGTCCATTTTTCGCACCGTCCAATCGATTATTCTTTATATCACTCTGTGAACATGTCTGTTGACATGACAGCAGATATTGACTGCCACAGGAAGTCCTGCTATATGTGTCGGATATGTCTCAACATTTACCGCAAGTGCCGTCTTAGAACCGCCGAGACCGCCCGGACCTATTCCGAGAGAGTTGATTTTCTCAAGCATCTCATCCTCAAGCTCGCGGACGTACCCTGTCGGTCTTTCCTCGTCTAAATTTCTCGTGAGTGCCTTTTTTGCAAGGAGGGCGCACTTCTCAAAGGTTCCTCCTATGCCGACGCCGACAACCATCGGCGGGCAGGCATTAGGTCCCGCATCCCTGACCGCCGTCAGTATTGCGTCCTTGACGCCCTCTATTCCGTCGGCAGGCTTTAACATAAACACACGGCTCATATTCTCGCTTCCGAAGCCCTTAGGTGCGATTATTATGTCAACCTTATCGCCCGGAACAATATCATAATGTATAACCGCAGGCGTGTTGTCCTTGGTATTCTCGCGCTCAATCGGATCCTTCACGACTGATTTTCTTAAATACCCTTCTACATAGCCCTGACGCACGCCCTCATTTATCGCGTCTGTGAGTGAACCGCCCTCGATATGAACCTCCTGACCGACCTTTACGAATACAACAGCCATTCCCGTGTCCTGACATATAGGTATCATGTCATTTCCGGCAATCTTGAGATTCTCCTCAAGCTGCCCTAAAATCTGTCTGCCAAGCGGGGATTTTTCCTCATTTGCAGCCTTCTCAAATACCTTCTTCATATCCGGCGAGAGAAAATGATTCGCCTCGATACACATTTCCTTTACGTTCTGTACAATTACCTGTGTGTTTATGTCTCTCACTTTTTATTCCTCTGTATCAACTATTATTTGTTTGTCGTAATACTGCTCCATGTCCGATATGTTCTCCCTTATCTCGGGATAGAATCCGATGTATGTTATCTTTCCGATATGAACCGGATTAATATCAGGATCTAACAGCTCCATAAAAATTCTGTCCCTGTCCTCATCGTACAGTCTTGCAAACTGGTACGTCAGCGCATAATCCGCATTGAGTGCGAGGGATACTGATTTGTAAAGCGGCTGCTCCACTGTTTTTACACAGCAGATCATACATACAAGTGCCACGATACCTGCTGCCCAATTTTTTATGTCAACCACATTTACCTTCTTTTCGCTCTCCTGTTCCCTGAGTGCCCTATTCACAAAATAAGCCACTGTCCTGCACACATATATTATGCTGACGGTCGCAGTCATAAAGTAAACGAACGTCGTCGTGTTGAGAACTCTTCCGAAGTACTGGCTTCTCGCATACATGAGCGGTGCAAAGGAAGCGTAGTAAAGGCACGCCATCATGACTACATATATCACGGTGCCGATGATTTTCTTAGCCGCAGCACCCTTTACCGCCTCATCGGCTGCCTCACTCTTCTTGTTAATCATGTCAAACAGGGCAATTCCCGCAACCATTATCAGGTAAAAATATACCGCAGGCTGTATGCTCGCGCGCGTCATTATGGTTCCGTCCCTGAATGACATAATTATCGTCTCAAAGACCGTAACTCTGTCAGCCGACAGTCTCGTCGCTGCTCCCGGAGCTGTCACGGCTATCAAAAGTCCTGCTATCGCAGCCGCAAGCGGAATGTAAAAGAGTGTCTTAAATGATTTCTTTCGATATATCTCGTATATCAGCTCGTAGGCGAGCAGACATACATTCACAAGTCCCGTGAGCGGATTTCCGAGTCCTATGAGGAAGAATACTATTGTCGACAACACAAGCCACACCGGTCTGTGCTTTTCCCAGAACAATATATAAACTCCCTGTGCGAACAGTATCATTCCGAAAAACAGGTTATAGTTGGCAATTCCCGGCCACCAGTAGATTCCCTCCCTGGCGGAAGGTGCATAGTCGAGGTAGAATACCAGGAACAACAGGCATATACTTATGCAGTTGAGTATCGACATCTTCCATCTTCTGTGAAGAAGCGAGTACGCTATCATGCCAAGTCCGATAACCATATCGGCAAGCATGATGTAGAATATCAAATGATACCTGTTCTCGTTAAACGCAACGGGTGAGAGTGATGTCAAAAACATACTCAAAAAATTTCCGTTATAATTATTATATACCCTCACCGTATCTTCCCATGCGCACTGAATACACTCAATAAGCGAGTGTGAGTTCATCCATGTGTGGTGCACTCTATAGCTCATCCAATAGTCATCCATTCCCGGATGAGTATACTTGGCTGCCTCCGCTATAGGTGAGAAACGGCTCACAAAATATCTTGCCACAAGAATCAGCACAACCACCTGCAAAGCAAAATAGACATAATCTTTATAGGTGTATTTACCAAAAATTCTTTTTATTTTATTCAACATATTAAAAATAATTCCTCCGCTGAAAGCATTCTTATGTACATTCTAATCTACAATTATTTTTTTCCCATAGTAATACTGCATATCATGTATAACACTTTTAATTTCCGGGAAAAATGAAACTTCTACTATTTGCCCGACATGAACCTCCGGTATATTAGGATCTAACAACTCCATGAACAATTTATCCCTCTCTTCATCGTACATTTGCAGAATTTGAAATTTATCTGCGTATTCTATATGAAATGAAAGAGATGTTGAGTAATAATATAATTTATTTACACTGTTAGTACAGATAACTATGGTTATTATTGCAGCAGCCCCAACCATATATCTGCATATATTATCGATTAATTGATTCTTGGAATGTATCAATTTTTCAAAGGCTGTTGTATTTAATACTCTTCCAAAATACTTGCTTTTTGAATACATCAGCGGAGCATACGACGCATAATAAAGGCATATCATCAATACGTCAAATATAATTGAAATGATAACGATTTTCATTAAAAGTCAATGGAGTGAGTCCCGTCAAAAACATACTCAAAAAAGTTCCGTTCAATCTCTTATACAATCCAACCGCATCTTTAAAAGAGCATTTTATACATTGCCACAATGAATGTGTATTCATCCATGTTTCATGTACTCCCGTTCTCATCCAATAATCATCCATTCCCGGATGAACGTACTGTGATGCGTATGACATCAGACTGTATCTGCTTTTAAAATAATTAATTATTAACAACAAAGCAACTATTTGTATCACATAATATATATTATTGTAGTCAAATCGTTGTTTTATCTTATCAGTTATTTTTGACATATAATTTCTCTTTTAGTTCTCGGTCTCTGCGTCATTCTCAGCCTCAGACTCCGCCTTCTCTAAATCCTCCGGCTTAGTCTCGTCGCCTTCTCTGACCTTGGCAACCTTGGCAACCTTAACACCTTCATCAAGATTGATTAACTTAACTCCTGATGTTATTCTTCCAAGAACTGAGATTCCGGCTACCTGCATACGAATGATAATGCCCTCGGTAGTGATAAGCATAATCTCCCTGCTCTCGTTAACAGCCTTAACGCCTATTACATTTCCTGACTTTTCATTAATCTTGTAACACTTTATTCCCTTGCCGCCTCTGTGCTGTACAGTGAATTCCTCTGTCTTGGTTCTCTTTCCCAGTCCGTTCTCCGATACGATAAGAAGTTCATCACCCTGAGTATCAAGCTGCATTCCCACAACTTCATCTCCTGCAATAAGGTTCATACCGATTACACCCATGGCACTTCTTCCGGTAGGTCTTACATCCTGCTCGTTGAAGCGGATGCACATTCCGAGCTTGGTTACAAGAATGATATCCTTATTTCCGTCAGTCTCCTTAACCTCGATAAGTTCGTCATCATCCCTGAGTGTGATAGTCTGAATTCCTGTCTTACGGATATTTGCATATTCCTTAGCAGGTGTTCTCTTTACAATACCGTTCTTCGTGCACATGAAAAGGTATGAATCATCTTTTATACCATTTACAGGTATGATTGCACTTATCTTCTCGCCAGGCATAAGCTGTAAGAGATTTACAATAGCTGTACCTCTTGCAGTACGGCTTGCCTCAGGTATCTCATAAGCTTTGAGCCTGTAGATTCTTCCCAGACTTGTGCAGAACAACAGATTCTTGTGTGTCGTAGTCATGAACAAGTCTTCTATGTAATCCTCATCAATCGTCTGCATTCCCTTGATTCCACGTCCGCCCCTGTTCTGGCTCTTGAAATTGTCGAGAGTCATTCTCTTGATGTAGCCGAGATTTGTCATGGCGATGACTGTGCTCTCGTCAGGAATTAAGTCCTCCATGTTGATTTCGGACTCATCGTATCCGATGGATGTTCTTCTGTCATCACCGTACTTGTCGGCGATGGCTGTAATCTCCTTACGGATTACCATGAGAAGCTTCTTCTCGTCTGCAAGAATTGCCTTTAATTCCTCAATTCTCGCTCTGAGTGCAGCTAACTCCTGCTCAATCTTCTCTCTCTCCAGACCTGTGAGAGCTCTCAGACGCATATCAACAATGGCCTGTGCCTGAGCATCTGACAGACCGAAGCGCTCAATAAGTCTTGCCTTTGCAGCCTGTACATTCTCAGAACTTCTTATGATGCTTATAACCTCGTCGATATTGTCGAGAGCTATCATCAAGCCTTCCAAGATGTGTGCTCTCGCCTCTGCTTTGTTGAGCTCGTAGCGTGTTCTTCTTGTGACAACATCCTTCTGGTGAAGAAGGTAATATCCGAGCATCTCCTTTAAGTTGAGAACCTTTGGCTGATTGTCAACGAGCGCGAGCATGATAACACCGAACGTATCCTGCATCTGTGTATGCTTATACAACTGATTGAGCACAATATTTGCATTGGCATCCTTTCTAAGCTCAATACAGATTCTCATACCCTGTCTGTCGGACTCATCTCTTAAATCCGTTATTCCGTCAATCTTTTTATCCTTTACAAGCTCAGCAATCTTCTGAATAAGATTAGCCTTATTTACCATGTAAGGAATCTCGGTAACAATAATACGGCTCTTGCCGTTTGGCATAGCCTCAATATCTGTCACGGCACGAACCTTAATCTTGCCTCGTCCGGTTCTGTAAGCCTCCTCGATTCCTCTCTTTCCGATAACCATTGCACCTGTAGGAAAATCAGGACCCTTGACTATCTCCATGAGTTCGTCTATCTCTGTCTCTCTGTCATTTTCCACTTCATTGTCGATAATCTTGACAACAGCATCAATAACCTCACGAAGATTGTGAGGCGGAATGTTGGTCGCCATACCTACGGCGATACCTGATGTTCCGTTGACCATGAGGTTAGGGTATCTTGAAGGGAGCACGCTCGGCTCCTTCTCAGTCTCATCGAAGTTCGGTACAAAATCAACCGTATCCATGTCAATATCGGCTAACATTTCCATGGAAATCTTACTTAATCTAGCCTCGGTATATCGCATGGCGGCTGCACCGTCACCATCGACGGAGCCGAAGTTTCCGTGACCGTCAACAAGAGGGTATCTTGTCGCAAAATCCTGTGCAAGCTTAACGAGTGCCTCATAGATGGATGAGTCTCCGTGAGGATGGTACTTACCCATTGTATCTCCGACGATACGCGCGCACTTTCTGTGAGGCTTGTCAGGACCGTTATTTAACTCAATCATCGAATAGAGGATTCTTCTCTGTACAGGCTTGAGACCGTCCCTTACATCAGGGAGGGCTCTCGCGGCGATAACGCTCATCGCATAGTCTATATATGAAGTCTCCATTGTCTGTTTGAGGTCTACATCATGAACCTTATCAAAGATATGTTCATCCATTTATATTTCCTCCGCATAACCATATTTTTTATATAACAATTACTTTTCAACAATTAACAGTTGTGGGATTTTACCGATACACTGCCGCTACGCTCTCGAATGAGCAAAAGCGCGTCCGGAAGGGTACCGACAAAATCACACAACGTACGTGTAGCACTAAATATCTAGGTTTTTCACAAACTTCGCATTTGCCTCGATGAATTCTCTTCTAGGTTCAACATTGTCACCCATAAGTGTTGAGAATGTCACATCAATCTCTGATGCATACTCCTCATCATAGAATACCTTCTTAAGTATTCTCTTAGCCGGATCCATTGTTGTCTCCCAGAGCTGGTCTGCATCCATCTCTCCGAGACCTTTGTAACGCTGAATCTTATTGTTCTGGTCACGTCCTACTTCCGTGAGAATATCATTGAGTTCCTCGTCCGAGTACGCATACCATACTTTTTTATTCTTCTCAAGCTTATAAAGAGGCGGCTGTGCAAGGTATACATAGCCCTGCTTGATAAGCTCAGGCATAAAACGATAAAGGAAGGTAAGCATAAGAGTAGCAATATGCGCACCGTCGACATCGGCATCGGTCATAATGATAATCTTGTGATAACGAAGCTTGCTTATGTCGAAATCCTCATGAATACCTGTTCCGAAAGCGGTAATCATTGCCTTAATCTCAGCATTGCCAAGTATACGGTCAAGTCTTGCCTTCTCGACATTAAGAATCTTACCTCTGAGCGGGAGAATAGCCTGTGTCGCACGGCTTCTTGCTGACTTTGCCGAACCGCCGGCGGAATCTCCCTCTACGATAAATATCTCACAGTTCTTAGGATCCTTGTCCGAACAATCGGCAAGCTTGCCCGGAAGGCTCATTGACTCAAGTGCCGTCTTTCTTCTTGTAAGATCCCTTGCCTTTCTTGCAGCCTCTCTTGCTCTCTGTGCAAGAAGTGACTTCTCACATATCATCTTTGCAACAGCAGGATTCTGCTCTAAGAAGTATGTAAGCTGCTCTGTAACAACATTATCAACGGCTCCTCTTGCCTCGCTGTTGCCAAGCTTCTGCTTGGTCTGTCCCTCGAACTGAGGATTCTCTATCTTAACACTGACGATTGCAGTAAGACCTTCTCTTATATCCTCACCTGTAAGATTCTGCTCGCTGTCCTTAAGAAGCTTGTTGCTCCTTGCATAATCGTTAAACGTCTTGGTTATTGCATTTCTGAAGCCCGTAAGATGCATACCACCCTCAGGTGTATTAATATTATTGACAAAAGAGTAAATGCTCTCGTTATAATCGTCGTTGTGCTGGAATGCAACTTCTACGGAAATATTATTTACCGTACCCTCACAGTAAATAATATTCTCATACAGCGGAGTCTTGCTTCTGTTCAAATACTGAACGAACTCCTTAATTCCGCCTTCATAATGGAATACTTTTTCCTTCTTATCCTCTCTGTCATCCCTGAGAATAATCTTGATTCCCTTAGTGAGAAATGCCATCTCTCTCAGACGGTTCTTTAATATGTCAAAATCGTAAACGGTATCCTCAAATATCTCCTTGTCAGGAAGGAAGCTTACCCTTGTTCCCGTCTTTTCCTTATCACAGCTTCCGACAACCTTAAGAGGATACATTACCTTACCTCTCTCATATCTCTGCTTATATATGCTTCCATCATGATATACCTGAACCTCAAGCCATTCCGAAAGTGCATTTACTACGGAGGCTCCTACTCCGTGAAGACCTCCTGATACCTTGTATCCCCCGCCTCCGAATTTTCCGCCGGCATGGAGAATTGTAAATACAACCTCAACCGCAGGAAGTCCGGATTTTGCATTAATTCCTACAGGAATTCCGCGTCCGTTGTCTGTGACGGTGATTGAATTGTCAGAGTTAATCTGCACATCAATCTCAGTGCAGTAGCCTGCCAACGCCTCATCCACTGAATTGTCTACAATCTCATATACCAAATGATGAAGTCCCTTTGATGATGTACTGCCAATATACATTCCCGGTCTTTTTCTTACCGCCTCAAGACCTTCAAGAATCTGTATCTGGTCTGCTCCGTAATTATTTTCCATGCTTTCCTCATTTCTGCGCTACATAAAATATAATCAATGCAGTATTTCTGCCAAACATCTGCGATATAAGCGCACACGCAGATATTAATTTTTTTCCGTAACATGACCGTCCTTCACATAGAAAACCTTGTCTAAATGAAAACGATAGTTGATAAATTCATCAAGTCCCGTGCAGGTTACAATGGTCTGCACATTATCTATACTGTCAAGCAGATAATTCTGCCTGTTAGCATCAAGCTCCGAAAATACATCGTCGAGAAGCAGTATAGGATTATCACCCGTCACAAGCCTGACGAGCTCAATCTCAGACAGCTTAAGCGACAATGCACAGGTTCTCTGTTGTCCCTGTGACCCGTACTTTCTCACATCCATATCACCTAAAATAAAACTGATGTCATCGCGATGTGGTCCGTATCCCGTAGTCTTCTGTCTTATATCCCTGTCCCTTGATTCCGTCAGAAGCCTCTTAAAATCCTTCTCTTCTGCAGAAGGCTCGTATACAAGTGTAAGCTGCTCCTTATTGCCTGAGAGCCTTCCGTGTATATCATATATAATACTATTAAGATTATTGACAAAATTACGTCTTATTTTTATCAGCTCATTGCCAAAGCTTACAAGCTGCTCATCCCACACATCAAGTGTATCTGCAAGATAAGGATTAAAGCCAATATCCTTAAGAAGCTTATTTCTCTGAATTAGAACCTTGTTGTAATTGACAAGATTATGAACATAAATCTTATCAAGCTGGCATAATTCCATATCCATAAATCTTCGTCTCTCAGCCGGACCGCTTTTTATGATATTCAAATCCTCAGGAGAAAAAAACACGATATTGATTATGCCCAGCAAATCGACAGCTCTCCTTATGGGAATACCATCAATGGCAACACCCTTTGTCTTTGTCTTTTTCAGGTGCATATCTATTCTGTGGGGAATGTTATTTTTTCGTACCATCATTCTTATATGTGCTTCTTCACTGTTAAAGGCAATAATTTCTCTGTCCTTGCTTGCGCGATGCGACTTTGTCGTGCCTGCAACATATATGGCTTCAAGAATATTAGTCTTTCCCTGTGCGTTGTCACCGTAAAGAATGTTGGTCTTATCAGAGAATTTCATGCTGAGCAACTCATAATTTCTATAATTTTGCAAATCAAGAGCCTCAATAACCATTACCCGTTATTCCTCTATTCTGATAGTTTCCCCATCATATTCTACAACATCTCCGGCATGAAGCTTCTTACCTCTCTGAAGTTCGACAGTTCCATTGACCTTAACCTGTCCGTCAAGAATGACCATCTTAGCGTCAACTCCCGACTCAACAAGTCCTGTTGCCTTAAGTGCCTGTCCAAGCTTAATAAATTCATCTCTGAGCTTAATTGTTTCCATAAATTTCCTTTCCTAATCCGGCTTAGTAGTTGTTGAAGTTAACCGGTAAAATAAGATATATATACTCATTCTTATCATCTCGAATAAAGCAAGGTGCCTTTGAATTCATAAGATATATTGAAATCTGCTCGTCATCGATAACCTTGAGGGCATCCATAAGGAATCTTCCGTTAAAGCCGATCATTATATCCTTACCCTCTTTTACAATATCTATATCCTCGTTCATGGAACCTATCGCCGAATTAATCTTAATCTCAAGAGAACCGTCTGTAATATTTACAATGATAGGCTTTTTGTCTCCTTCTTTTACAAGAAGCATTGAACGGTCGATACAGTCAAGAAACTCTTTTTTATTGATTACAACCTTAGTTTCATAATCTTTTGAGAGCATCTGGTCAATCTTGAAGAACTCTCCATCAATAAGTCTTGATACAACCTTCGTGTTGTCGAACTCAAAGAGAATATGATTGTTGGTAAAGAATATCTCTACCATCTCATCGGCTTCTCCTGAAAGAATTTTACTGATTTCATTCAGCGTCTTTCCCGGAACAATAACCTTGATTGGCTCATAGGAGCTGTTAAGTTCAATGTTGCGGATGGAGATTCTGTGTCCATCAAGAGAAACCACTCTCAAATTATTCTCATTAATTTCAAAAAGTTCACCTGTCATTATTCTGTTGCTGCTCTCATTGTCGGCAATGGAAAAGCTTGTCTGTCTGATAACCTCCTTGAGTGCGAACTTTGAAAGCTCGATGAACTTATCCTTCTCTATATAAGGCAGATATGAAAAATCGTCCCCAGCCTTTCCTGATATCGTAAAGTTGGCTTTCTCACAGATAATTCTGGCAACATAGTTGTCATCAGTCTCGATTGTAACTTCGCTGTCCGGAAGCTTACGGATGATATCGGAAAAAATCTTGGCATCGATGGCAACCTTGCCTCGCTGTTCAATCTCTCCCTTTATTACAGTCTCAATACCAAGCTCCATGTCATTGGCGGTGAGCTTAATCTCTCCGGCGGACGCATCAATAAGTATACATTCTAATATAGTCATTGTTGTTCTTGAAGGTATTGCCTTGAGAACTATGCTTACACCTGCTAAGAGGTCTGATTTGGTACATATAATTTTCATTGTGAAAAACTCCTTTCGGGTGAAATGTAAAGTTGAACGAGTTAATAAATATATAAAAAAATACAGCAGTAGTAGTATTAGGGGCTGTGAATATGTTGATAACCGTTCTGAAGCCTTTAAAATCAAGGGTTTCAGAAAAAGGATAAGTCTGTTAATAATCAAAGGACAAGCTGTTAAACTGATGTGGACAAGATTTTAAAAAAAAATTCTCTGTGGAAAAACTCAGAGGTTATTCACATGAAAAACATAATTATCAACTACTTATCCACAAGCTTGTTCAATGGGTTATCCACAATCTATTATGAGTTTCTTCCTTATTATAATGGGTTCTAAATAATGGTGATAACTTATCTTGAGAAATACCATCATGTATGGCATATCATGATGGATTAATCTTCTTGATAAGAATATCTATAAGCTCCTTTGTCTGAGGATTGTTCTTGATTTCATCAGAAATCTTGTCCGCTCCGTGAATTACGGTTGTGTGGTCACGGTTTCCGATAAGCTTACCGATTGTGGCAAGAGGAACATCCGCCATGGTACGACAAAGATACATAGCAATCTGGCGAGGATATACAATCTCCTTGTTACGCTTATGTGACGTGATGTCGGCAGGCGTAATACCAAAATGGTCGGAAACTGTCTTGATGATGAGTTCAGGTGTTACATCTCTGGTCTCATTAGGGAAGATGATGTCACGAAGAGCCTCCTCAGCAAGTGCTATGCTAAGATCGTTATGTGTAAACTTTGCAAATGCCGTGAGCTTGGTGAGTGAACCTTCAAGCTCTCGGATATTGGATTTTATGTTGTTGGCAATATATTCTAATATATCGTTAGGTACATTAAGGTTCTCAGATTCAGCCTTCTTGCGGAGAATTGCCATTCTTGTCTCATAAGAAGGTGGTGCAATATCTACGGTAAGTCCCCACTCAAATCTGGAGCGGAGTCTGTCCTCCAGTGTCGCAATATCCTTAGGCGGACGATCGGATGATATAACAATCTGCTTCTTGGATTCGCGAAGCGCATTGAAAGTGTGGAAAAACTCTTCCTGGGTACTTTCCTTGCCGGCAATGAACTGGATATCGTCAATAAGAAGAACGTCAACCTTCCTGTATTTGTCACGGAACTTCTGGTTGGTGTTGGTACGGTCATTTTTGATGGACTCGACAAGTTCGTTGGTGAATGTCTCAGAAGTGACATACATAACCTTCTTGGTCGGATCCTGCTGTAATATAAAGTTACCAATGGACTGCATAAGATGCGTCTTACCAAGTCCTACTCCTCCATATATGAAAAGAGGATTATATGCTTCCGCCGGAGATTCGGCAACGGCAAGTGCAGCGGCGTGCGCAAAGCTGTTGTTGTCACCTACGACAAAGGTATCGAAGGTGTATTTGCGGTTGAGACCTGCCTTGTCATAGACTTCTCCCGTGGTAGTTTCGCTTATGACGGCCGATTTTACCGAGCTGCCCTGAGTCTGGGAATGAACGAGCTTATCAATATCCTTGGTCTGGCTTGGGAATATGAATTGAATATCAAGCTCCATGTTCGTGCATTCCGCAATAGCAACCTTAATGGGAATCTTGTACTTCTTGTCTATATATTTGATATAGTTTTGGCCAAGCTTCTCGTCTGAAACCAATAAAAACAGTACATCATTGTGGGTATCATAAGGTTCAAGAGGCAGAAGCCAGGTCTTGAAGGATACATCACTGATTTCATGTTCATTCTTGATTGTCTCTAAAATAAGAGGCCATTTTTCTTTAATTTCTGCAATCATCGATAATTCTCCCATTTTGTGTCATTCTAACATATTATACCTTAAAATAAGTATTTTTTCAATGGAATATCGAAGTTTATGGGCATTAATTTGGTTGGAAAAGCAGGATGGAGAGTATTTTTTTTATACTACAAATAGGTTGACATAATAATTTTATTTAAGAACCATATATTATATCTTTCAGAAAAAAGAAAAATTTGTAAAAATATTCTTTGTGTAAAATGTGAATATCTTAATTAACATTATCCAGAGCCTAAAATAAAGGGTTTGTGAATAAAATCAACAAGTTAATAACAATAATGAACAGAGTTATCCACAAGTTATCCACAATTTGGGGATAACTTTTTTGATATTGTTTTTTCAACTGACAGGTTGTCAATAATTATAATAAAATTACACCCCGATTGAGGGATTAATGAAAAACAGTATTAATACAGATACACCGACAGAACAGAGAATTTTAACGAAATCGCCTATTCTGTAAAAAAAGCTTGACTTTGCAGGGCAAAATGAATAAAATGAGAATGATGTTTTTTACTATTATAATGATATGCTTACCGAATTATGCCATATTGTTAACGAAAAGGAGGTGCACGAGAATATGAAGCAGACATTCCATCCAAAGAAGAGACAGAGAAACAAGGTTCACGGTTTCAGAGCAAGAATGAGCACAGCTAACGGCAGAAAGGTTTTATCTGCAAGAAGAGCTAAGGGAAGAAAGAGCTTAACAGTATAGGCCGCAGGTGTGTGGCCTTTTTTCTATGAAAATCATAGGAGGCAGACGGACACATGAGCAGTTATGAGACTTTGAAGAAAAACATCGAATTTCAAGAGGTATATAAGAGAGGTAAGTCTTATGCCAACAAGTATCTGGTCATGTATGTTTTGGAGAATGGAACGGATATAACAAGAATTGGTATATCTGTGAGTAAGAAGGTCGGGAACAGTATTGTCCGGCATCGTCTGACACGGCTTATAAGAGAAGCCTGCAGACTGAATTACGGTAGTATACAGTCCGGTTATGATATCGTGATTATTTCAAGAGCGACACACAAGGGTAAGGGTTATGCCGATACGGAGAGTGCTCTTATTCATATTTTGAAGCTTCATGGAATTTATCGAGGTGAATAGTTGTTATGAAGAAGGTAATGATTGCCATGGTAAGATTTTACCGAAAATATCTTTCACCAATGAAAAAATATCCTACCTGTATATACACTCCAACATGTTCTCAATATGCTGTTGAAGCTATTGAGAAATACGGTGCCCTTAAGGGCAGCTATTTAACTACAAAGAGAATTCTTCGGTGTAACCCTTTTGCAAAAGGCGGTTATGACCCTGTACCATAAGTTAAACAGAGAATTTAACTTTTATTAATGTGTTGTTTCATGGTTAATGGAAATGACAGGGAAGGAATGGGTTAATAATGATTTTATTAAGGGTGCCTATTATAGGTGATATTATTGATTTTATCGCCTTGTTAATGGGCTATATTATGCAGGCCCTGTTCTTTATCACCGGTGGATTCAACATCGGTTTATGTATAATTCTGTTCACGATTATTGTAAGGCTCATCATGATGCCTATGACAATAAAGCAGCAAAGATTTTCCAAGCTGTCATCCATGATGCAGCCGGAGCTCGCAGCGGTTCAGAATAAGTACAAGGGCAAGAATGATACTGCATCTATGCAGAAGATGCAGGCAGAGACAAAGGCAATCTATGAGAAGTACGGAACATCTCCTACGGGCGGATGTCTTCAGATGTTCATCCAGCTTCCTATTTTTTACGGAATTTTCGCGGTTGTACGTGATATTCCTAAGTATGTTCCGAGAGTTAAGGAGCTGTTCGAGCCGATAATCAGCGCGATAACAGGTGTTGCCAACTACAGTCAGGTGCTTATAGACAGTGGTCTTACAACGGCGACATACGACACTGAAGACGGACTTCTTCAGTTTTTTAACGCATTTTCGGCAGACCAGTGGGAGACACTTAAAAATGCTTTTCCTACAGTGTCGGACACTATAGCGGCACAGTCTGAGAAAATTTTACATGTTAACAACTTTTTTGGAATTAACTTAGCAACGGCTCCGGGCTTTAAATTAAGCCTTGCACTTATAATACCGCTTCTTGCAGGTCTTACTCAGTGGCTTTCGGTTAAGCTTATGCAGAGCAAGAGTCCGGTTAACAATAACGATGAGAGCAATACGGCAGCACAGTCAATGAAGATGATGAACACAATGATGCCTATTATCTCAGCCGTTTTCTGTATTTCCATGCCTAGCGGTCTTGGACTTTACTGGATTATGGGAAGCGTTGTTCAGTGTATTCAGCAGATATTTATTAACAAGTACATGGATAAGGTTGACGTAGAGCAGCTTATCGCAAAGAACATGGAGAAGGTTAATAAGAAGAGAGCAAGACAGGGACTCCCACCTAAGAAGGTAGATACCTCAGCAGTTACCAATTATGAGGAAGCTGTTCAGAAGAAAGAGGAAGAGATTGCCAGAAGAGGCGAGAGAGCTAAAGAGATTAAGGATTCCACAGAATATTATAACCAGAACGCGAAGCCGGGTTCACTTGCTTCTAAGGCGAATATGGTTAAGATGTACAATGAGAAAAATTCAAAGAATTAGTATTGGAGGAAAGATATCATGGAGTATATAGAGATTACCGGTAAAACGGTAGACGAAGCCATTACTAATGCGACGATTAAGCTTTCAGTGACAAGCAATAAGCTTGATTATGTGGTAGTTGACAAGGGAAACAATGGATTCTTAGGAATAGGTAAGCGTCCGGCAGTTATCAAGGTTCGTGTGGCAGAGAATGTTGACGAGTTCGAGCAGGCTGTTAAGGGTAAGGTTGCAGAGACTAAGACTGAGGAGAAGCCTGCTGTCAAGAAGACTGAACCTAAGAAAGAGGAGAAGCCTGTTGTCAAGAAGGCTGAACCTAAGCATGAAGAGGTTAGGGCAGCGGCACCTGCTCCAAAGCAGGAGGTTAAGCCTGAGGCTGAGCATGAAGAGGTTGAGAAGAGCACAAGAAAGCCTGTTGCAGGTCCTGACATGGAGTCGGCAATCAAGAAGTTCCTTAGCGATGTATTAGGTGCCATGGGAATGAATGCAGAGGTCAAGGTAGTTATTGATGAGAATGAGGGTTCTGTTGATGTCGAGCTTGTGGGCGAGAATATGGGCGTTCTCATCGGCAAGAGAGGACAGACGCTTGACTCGTTACAGTATCTTGTAAGCCTTGTTGCCAATAAGGAGGCAGAGGGTTATTTCCGTGTCAAGTTAGACACTGAAAATTACCGTGCAAGAAGAAAAGAGACTTTAGAGTCTCTTGCAAAAAATATTGCGTATAAGGTTAAGAGAACAAGAAAGCCTGTTTCACTTGAGCCAATGAATCCTTATGAGAGAAGAATTATACATTCTGCACTTCAGAATGACAGATATGTATCTACAAGAAGCGAGGGCGAAGAGCCATTCCGTCATGTGGTTGTATATTTAAAGAAAAATGTATAATTTAATCTTGCATTAAATTTAAAAGTAACTTATTATCAAGATGTGTGCGTATGCGAATATGTACACATCTTTTTACTTTTCGGAATGATTTTGTTGTAAAAAGATGAAAGTATATTTTCAGCTTTCATAAAGGAGAATGTATGGAGAGTCGTGAGACGATTGCTGCCATTGCCACGGGAATGGGCAATGCAGGTATTGGAATTGTGCGTATCAGCGGTGAGAATGCGTTTGCCGTTGCTGATGCCGTATTCAGGGGAAAAAATAAAAAAAAATTATCGGAAACAAAGAGCCATACGGCTCATTACGGACATATATATGATGGTGACGAGCTTGTGGATGAGGCGCTGGTGCTTGTAATGAAGGCACCTCATACATACACGAGGGAAAATGTGGTTGAGATTGACTGTCACGGAGGCTCTTATGTAACGCGAAGAGTGTTAGAGCTTGTGATAAAGAACGGTGCCAGAGCAGCAGAACCCGGCGAATTTACCAAGAGAGCCTTTTTAAACGGAAGGATAGATTTAGCTCAGGCGGAAGCGGTTATAGATATTATTAATGCCAGGAACGGGTATGCTCTTAAAAATTCCGTAAATATGCTGAGCGGAAAGTTATCCACAGCTATTAAGTCACTGAGAGATGAGATGATATATAATATAGCATATATAGAGGCAGCACTTGATGATCCGGAGCATATAAGCCTGGATAACTTTGGGGATAAACTTACCGGTTATGTGGATAAGTGGATAAATAGTGTGGATAAGTTGTTGATAAGTGTGGATAACGGAAAGCTGTTCACAGAGGGTGTGAGGACGGTAATTCTTGGCAAGCCCAACGCCGGAAAATCAAGTCTTCTGAACACCTTATTAGGCGAGGAAAGAGCCATAGTTACTGACATTGCCGGCACTACGAGAGATACGCTTGAGGAACAGATTAACCTCCATGGAATTATACTTAAGCTCATTGATACGGCGGGTATAAGACAGACTGAGGATATTGTGGAAAAGCTTGGTGTGGATAAGTCGAGAAAATTTGCAAAGGAAGCTGACCTTATAATATATGTTGTGGACAGCTCGACAAATCTTGATGACAATGACATGGATATTATCTCAATGATAAACGAGGGAACAAGCGGCAATGTTATTGTGCTTTTAAACAAGTCGGATCTTGAGACAAGAACAACGGCGGAGGACATAAGAAGATTCATCGACTGTCCTGTTATAAGCATATCGGCAAGAGAGCAGTCAGGGCTTGATGAGCTTGAGAAAAAAATTGTGGATATGTTCATGGGTGGCAATATATCATATAATGATGAAGTAATGATAACGAGAGTAAGACAGAAGGATGCATTGAATCAGGCGAAAGAGAGTCTGCTGCTTGTAAAAGACGGAATAAATCTTCAGATGCCTGAGGATCTGCTTACAATAGATCTTATGAATGCTTATGAAGAGCTTGGTAAGATTACGGGCGAGGCTGTTGAGGAAGACCTTGTTAACGAAATTTTCAGCAAGTTCTGTATGGGAAAATAATAGAGAGGCGGCGCGGTTGATTGCGCTATAATTAAAATGGAAAATTATCTTGAAGAAAATTATGATGTCGTTGTTGTTGGAGCGGGACACGCCGGCTGTGAGGCGGCACTTGCATGTGCAAGACTCGGGCTTGAGACAATTATGTTCACGGTGAGTGTCGAGAGCATAGCTCTCATGCCTTGTAATCCTAATATCGGCGGAAGCTCTAAGGGGCATCTTGTAAGGGAGCTGGATGCACTCGGCGGAGAGATGGGAAAGAATATAGACAAGACATTTATACAGTCTAAGATGCTTAACAGCTCCAAGGGACCTGCCGTACATTCTCTGCGCGCACAGGCGGACAAGTCCGAGTACAGCAGGGAGATGAGAAGGACGCTTGAGAATACCGAGCATCTTACCATACGTCAGGCAGAGGTTGCTGATATTTTGACGGATGATGAAAAGAACATAACGGGAGTGAAGACATATTCGGGGGCAGTGTACCATTGTCGTGCGGTTGTGCTGTGTACGGGAACATATCTCAAGGCAAGATGCATATACGGCGATGTGAGCAGCTATACAGGACCTAACGGACTTCAGGCAGCCAATCATCTGACGGATGCACTTAAGAGGCTTGGAATCGAGGTAAGACGCTTTAAGACGGGCACACCTGCCAGGGTTGACAGACGCTCGATTGATTTTTCAAAGATGGAAGAGCAGTTTGGTGATGAGCATATAGTTCCTTTTTCGTTTACAACCAATCCTGATGATATTCAGAAGGAGCAGGCTTCATGTTACCTTACATATACTAACGAGAAAACTCATAAAATTATAAGGGACAATCTCGACCGCTCACCGCTGTATTCAGGAAAAATAGAGGGAACCGGACCACGTTACTGTCCTTCTATAGAGGATAAAGTGGTCAGATTTGCCGATAAGGACAGACATCAGGTATTCGTTGAGCCTGAGGGAAATTATACGAATGAAATGTATCTTGGAGGTATGTCTAGCTCGCTTCCGGAGGATGTACAGTATGCAATGTACCGCACGGTTCCGGGGCTTGAGAATGTGAAGATTGTCCGCAATGCGTATGCGATTGAGTATGACTGTATTAATGCGGTGGAGCTTAAGGCTTCTCTTGAATTCAAGAATGTACATGGTCTTTTTTCGGGAGGACAGATTAACGGAAGTTCAGGATATGAGGAAGCAGCAGTACAGGGACTTATTGCCGGAATAAATGCGGCAATGAAGCTGCTTGGCAGGGAGCCACTTATTCTTGACCGTTCTGAGGCATATATCGGCGTGCTTATTGATGACCTTGTGACCAAGGAGAGCACGGAGCCATACCGAATGATGACTTCAAGAGCTGAGTACAGGCTTCTTTTAAGACAGGATAATGCGGATTTAAGGCTTTCCTCTAAGGGACACGATATCGGGCTTATATCTGATGAGAGATATGAGAAGGTTGAGGAAAAGAGAAGAGCGATAGATGCAGAGGTTAAGAGATTGAGCACGGTTATGATAGGCGGAACCAATGAAGTGTCGGAATTCCTTGCAAAGCATAACAGTGCGGCACTCAACAACGGAATATCGCTTGCAGACCTTATAAAAAGACCTGAGCTTGACTATGATTCCATTGCGGAGCTTGACAAGGACAGAAAGCCGATTCCTTGGGATGTGGTCGAGCAGGTGAACATTAACATTAAATATCAGGGCTATATAGAGAGAGAGTTAAGACAGGTGGAGCATTTTAAGAAGCTTGAGAAGAAGCTGATACCTGATGATATTGATTACGATGAGGTTGGAAGTCTGCGCCTTGAGGCAAGACAGAAGCTTAAGAACTTCAGACCACGTTCTATCGGGCAGGCATCAAGAATATCTGGCGTTTCCCCGGCGGATATCACTGTGCTGCTTGTATATTTGGAGGCGAGAAAATAGGAGGAGCAGATGTCGGATTTTTTAAAAGACAACTTAGAAAAAATAGGATATACCCCAAGTGAACGCCAATGCATGCAGCTTGACGGTTTTCACAAAATTTTATGCGAGTGGAATGAATTTATGAATCTCACGGGCATTACGGAGTACGAAGAGGTCGTAATTAAACATTTTGTGGACAGTCTTGCTGTTAATTGTGTATATTCCTTTAAAAATACCGATAAGGTTGTGGATATAGGTACCGGTGCCGGTTTTCCGGGTATTCCGCTCAAGATAATGTATCCTGAGGTGAAGCTTACGCTCCTTGATTCACTCAACAAGAGAATCAAGTTCTTAGATGAGGTTATCAAGGTTAATGAGCTTCAGAATATCGAGACACTTCATGGAAGAGCTGAGGATTATGCTAAGAATAAGGAATATCGCGAGCAGTTCGATGTGTGTGTATCGCGAGCTGTGGCTAACCTTTCAACACTCAGCGAGTACTGTCTGCCTTATGTCAAAGTCGGCGGCGTGTTTATAGCATACAAGGCAGGTCAGATTGAGGACGAACTTAATGCAGGTGAGAGGGCGGTAAAGCTCTTAGGCGGCGAGATTACCGATGTTCACAAGTTCACTCTTCCGGACACGGATATTGACAGGACATTTGTTGTAATAAAAAAGACGGCAGCAACTTCCAAAAAATATCCGAGGAAAGCGGGACTGCCGTCAAAAGAGCCTTTATCGTGAAATCAGGCTGCATAATTAAATTAAAAGATTAAAAACTTTTATTGAGGATATCGGCAAGCTTCTTAGGACATTCATATTGAGGCGTGTTGATATCTTCAAGTATTATTGTGGATATATTTTCATTTTCACGGTCAAATGTGGATAAAGACTTCTTTGCAGGCTTATTGTCACTTCCGCTTACAATGAGCAGAGGTGTACTGAGCTTGTCAAGCATGCGCTTTATATCCACGTTTAACAGATTTCCATGTATGCTTGAATAGAGAAATCTGCCGTAGTATCCGCCTGTGTGGGCTGCTTCGTACATTGAATCTGTAAGTTTTTCTTTCTCTTCAACTTTAAGTCCCGGTATTCTTGACAATGCATCGTGGATGGCTTTGCGGTTATACTGTGTATTGTATATAAATGAGCCTATGACAGGTGTATTGTACACGGCGCGAAGTCCTTTAACAATGTATGGATTAGTGGATGGATTGCAGTATGCATTCTCCATATTGATTGGATTTATAAAGCTTATTGCGGAATAGAGATTCGGCATGAGCACTGCAGCACTGAGAAGAAGAGGAGCTGATGCTGCACTTGCAACAGCATGAATACCGCTTGTCTCATGGCTTCTGCATATTCTGTTTTTTATAAAGTCATTTATCGCAAGGGCATACATATACACAGAGTAGTTAACTGTGCTTTTATCTGAAAAGCCGCATCCCGGAAGGTCGATAACATATACCGAATTATTCTTTGAAAGCTCTAATGCCGTCGGAATCCATTCAGACATATTAGCGGCAGGGTCTAATGAGTGGATAAGGAGCACAGGGGTTCCGCTTCCGTAATGCTTGTATGATATATCTCCAAAGCGTCCGGTGTATACACGGCAGTCTTCACGATGGTTTGCATCGCCCGATGTGGCTTTTTTATATTCATAGGTATTATACACTGCCATACATCCGAGGGCGATTCCGGCAGCGCGGAGTAAAGGATGTTTTTTCTTTTTATTCATGGTAATCTCCTTTCACGGATTATATTAATTAGGTAATTGCGAAATTATATAATTTAAAGCGGACGTTGTACAAATTTAACAATTCACCGCAGGCACGCTTTCGCTACATGAATCACGCAACGGTACATAACGCAGTAAAATACACTGCCTAAGTACCGGCGGCTTCATAGTACCTGCTTGCGAATTTGTTAAATTTGCACAACTGTATATCGTAAAATTGTGTTTCGCAATTACCTAATTATAATAAGTATAGTCTATTTAATTTTATCCCGCAAGCATGATTTAAAAATATAAAGCACATTAATGCTGTAAAATTAATATATTTTTAATAATTACTTTTCAAACACTGTTTTTTAGTATATAATCTTACATTATAGGACAAATTTACCAGTATATAATATATGGTGTTATCTATGGATGAAATTGTGGCTTATTTTAAAGGTGAATTAAATAAAGCAGACTTTAAAAGAAAAAATCTGGAAAATCAGGTGCAGTGCATACATAATGAGTTCGACAAGCTTACGGAGAGAGAGAACAGTATATCCGTGAGGGAGGATGCTCCGGATTATGTTTTTCAAGTGGATTGCTATGAGAAGAGTCTTGATAGGGAAGAGCTGATTAAGATTAAGAATCGTAAAGAGGAACTTGAAAAAGAATTGTCTGATATAAAAGAGGAGCTTCAGATTAATAAAACAAATGTTGACAAATATAGACGTTTATATGAAATGTCTTTAAATAAAAATGGTAAAGGTCTTAAATTAGATATTTATAATAAGCTGGAATTTATTTTACAACTGATGGACAATGATATAGTGCGGGCAAAGTTAGAACTTGTCGGCATATTGAAGGAGGAAAGTGCAGATGCCAATTAATGTATTAATTGCAGATGACCATACAATTGTCAGAGAAGGTGTTAAGTGCATACTTGAAAGTACAAGTGATGTAGAAGTCGTTGCAGAAGCATCAGACGGCTATGAATGTCTTAACGCAATTAACAAGACCAATCCTAATGTCGTTTTATTGGATATATCCATGCCTAATCTTGATGGACTTAAAGTGCTTCAGATTATGAGAGATCAGAAGATGAGTGCTAAAGTTCTTATTATGACTGCTAAGGAAGAGCCGGATTATCTTTTGAAGGCTGTCGATATGGGATGTGACGGATATATATTAAAGAAAACGGATTTGGATTCACTACGCAAGGCAATACATTCAGTTTATAACGGTGAGATGTATATTGAACCGGAACTTAAGTCAGTGCTTGATGAAAAGGTATCCATCAGAGATACAGCGGTCGATAAATTGAATGATCTCACCAGACGAGAGATTGACGTACTTAAGCTGCTGGCGGAAGGATTATTCAACAAGGAGATTGCAAGCCGTCTTAATATAAGTGAGCGAACGGTCAAGAATCATGTCTCGAATATATTTAAGAAGATATCAGTGTCTGATAGGACTCAGGCGGCTGTGTTTGCAATTAAGAATAATCTCATTAAGATTACTTATTAATCTTTTGTGTACACAGTTTATATTTTTTATTGCATAAGGAAGAGCAATGTTTCACGTGAAACATTGCTCTTCCTATTTTGAGAAGAAAATGATATATAAGTGTGTGATAAAGCATTCTTATATGAAATGTTTCACGTGAAACATATGCCCGGATTTCTGTAAATTAATTTTATGATGTTGAGGTCAAAAGGTATTTTGACCTCAATGATATCGAATTGCTCCGC
>ENA-OPSJ01000162-OPSJ01000162.1-human-gut-metagenome-genome-assembly--contig:-NODE-162-length-59174-cov-6.325902_pt1 | contig 59174 bp, 54 predicted proteins | sample MGYA00241801_ERZ501893 | MGnify/ENA primary metagenome ERZ501893 (study PRJEB25962, sample SAMEA2042219) | human gut metagenome | biome: human gut; feature: human-associated habitat; material: faeces...
TTTTGGGAGGATAATTTAGCGTTAGCTAAATTTCAATGCCCGACCGACACTCCGCCAAACTACAATTTACCCCAACTTTTGATAAAGAACCGCCAAAATACACGCAAAAAAGCAGTTCCGAATTTACGAAACTGCCTTTTTATCAAATCAAGTATTAATGTTTTGGGCTTTTGCTTTTTTGAGTTTTTACAGGCGGTGGGGTAGGGGTGATTTCTTCCGCTACGGTTCCGCCCTTTTTCTTTTTAATAATGTAAACATAAACGCAAATTGCCACAAATCCTGCAAGGCATACCGCCGTTGCAACAGCGCCCGGCTTAAATCCCTTTGGATAATACACAAGCTCTATGCTGTGCTCGCCCTTGTTGAGGTTAAATGCTATAAGCGCATTGCCGACAGGTGTAATTTCAGCTTCTCTGCCGTCAACATATGCGGTCCAGCCACCCTCTTCATAAGGAACAGAGGTGTAGAAAAGTCCGTCCTCGCTTGCGTTTATTGTACCCTTCATAGATGAGCCTGTAAGATCGGTTGTTGTCATAACATCTTTGCTTATCTGTGCGTATCCCTGTTCATAAACATTTTGGTCGAGCATATTTACATACACATGCGCACTGCCTGCCTGTCCCTGCGGAAGTTCGGCATAAACAGAGATTTTATCACCCTCGTTTACATATCCGCCGCAAGCAATGTACGGTCTGCCCATTCCGAGAGTTTGCGTATTTGTCGAATCGTCGTTTATCATAAATGAAACATCGTCTTTACCGTCAATGTCGGCATAAACATACACATATCCCGAGTACGGCGCCGTGTAGTTCCACTTAAGGTGCGGTGTTGTGGTTGTATCGGTACAGTTGTAGCTGTAGTTGCCGTAAGAAAGTTTATTTACGGGGAACTGTGAGTAGTCTGTGTGTCCCTGCGAAACAACCTCAAGCTGTGTATATACATTTTCGTTTACGCCTGTTGCAAGTTTAAAGAACTCGTTTTGCTGGTCAAACGGGTTAAACTGGTCCTCGTTTTTGTTTACCTGCCACTTGAGCAAGTCGGAATTAACCATAAAGCCCATAGGAATGTAATGTTCGTTTTTGAGCAAGGTTATGCCGCCCGACTGGTAGGTATTTGTAAGGTCATAACTGTTTTTGTAAGTACCCTCTCTTGAAATCAGATACTTAAGGTTCATAAATGTGTTTGTTACAGGCGAGCTTTCGGCATATGTGTAACGGTTGCCGCTCTGCCAGCCCATCATACCGAAGTTCTCAAAGAATACGGTCATATCTTCGTTAGCCATTGAGTTAAACATTGAAAGTCCGTTATAGCCGTTGAGTGAACCGTCATTGAGGGTTTGTGTGCTTGTCATTTCGGCACGCCACATTTCCTTGGTATCTTTTTCGAGGTTATCCATATATTCAATTACAGAGGCTGTGTTTTCCTCACCTCGAGGGTAATCGAATGTGCCCGTTACGGTTGTGGTTTTAACGCCGATGTATGCGGTAGCGCCGCTTTCGCCCACGACTATGACCGCAAGTATAATCAAAAGCACCTGCTTTGGAATAATTCTTTTTGTATAGAGGAAAAGCACAATGCATACGAGTGCCGCAATAACGGCTGTACCCACGATAGCGTATGTTTCCTGTGTATCAATGGCAATCAGAATGATAACTGCCGAGAAGAGCGCCGCCAAAATTACATCCCAACAGGTGGTAAAGTCAATCAGCATAAATGCTCTGTAAGCCATAACCACAATTACAAAGCTGATAAGATAGCTGAAACGGTAAGGAATCATATTTGTAAAGTGGAAGCCGTGCCAAATGTAGTCGAGCTGACGGATAACGCAGCTTAACATCATAAAGAGAACAAGACAGCCGTCAACGATTTTTTCCTTAAGTGTGATTTTCTTAGATGTAAGGAATACGATGCCGAGTACCAAAGAAACTGTACCGCAGGCAATGTTAGGCAGGGAGTCAGCCTCTTTTGTTGCCGGAGTTATGAATGTAAGAAGATTTGAGAAAATCTTTTTCATAGCCTCAAGCGTACCCAAAAGGTCGTTTGTAGAGCCTATGTTAATTGCGTATGTAGACGGGAATGTACTCGAGGTTGCGTGGGTGTTTTGCAGGGCAAAGAACGCAGGCAACAGGAAGAATGCCGTCATACCGATTGCAAGTAATGAGAAAAGTGCGGTTTTTGCAAGCTTTGTAAAAAAGCTTTTAAAGCCGTCCCACTTAACAATGCTGTATGCAATGAAAATAAGAAGAACGAAAATACAGGTAAACAAACCTATGTAGTAGTTTGAAAGCAAAGAAACCGCAAGAGTAATTGTAAACAGTCTGAATTTGCCCTCTGTAAGGAGTTTAACAATTCCGAGTGCCACAAGCGGAGTAATGCAGACCGTGTCAAGCCATATTGTGTTCCAATAGTAGCCCATAAAGAATGCGCAGAACGAAAAAGTTGTACCGAACACAACGAGAGAAAAGTCGTTCTTTTTGAAAACCGAGCGCAGGAAAATCGCTGTAAAGCAGCCTGCAAAGGCAACCTTTGCACAAACGCTGAACATAAGAAATTCCCTAAGCCACTGTGACGGAATAAATACGCACAAGAAGTTCATAGGGCCTGCAAGGTAGTATGACATAAGCGAAAAGTAATTTACGCCGCCGCCCTGCGTCCAAGACCAGAACAGTGATTCGCCGTGCTTAAGCTTATCCTGAAAATCTACCAAAAACGGATAATACTGGTGCCAAAGGTCAGTAACAAGAATTTGCTTGTCGCCAAACGGAGAAACCTCCATTATCGCAAAGCCTATGGTCATAAGAACAAACGGCAGGAAAAAGGCAATTATAATGTAAATGTTTTTCTTTAAAAATGCCTTAAATCCCTTTTGCTCAACCGCAGGCTTTTCGGGCAGCTTTTTTGCTTTTGTTTGTAAAGCTGTCATAAGCATAAGAATTAAACCTCCATAAAATTGTGTTTGCCCTTTTAAAGACAGGGCATTACCGATTAGTTATGCTTTTGCATATACTATAACTTATATATTGTAACACTTTATTTAGTCAAGGTAAATAATATTTTAAAAAAAGAAAATGAATTTTGAAAAATTGTTAGTAGTACCAATGTACTTGTCAAAAATCGACAAAAACAGGGGATAAAATTTTATGTTGCTTTTTTTTCACTGTTATATACATATTCATTGTTTTATGGTATAATTTTATTAAATTAATGAAAAAGGGAGGCAGGACTATGAAAAAATCTAAAATATTAGTATCAACGGCGCTTGCACTTTGTATGGGAGCAACGGCAGTAACACCTGCATTTGCGGCGGATAATGAAAGTTTTACTTTTACAAAAATCGGCGATTACAACGCAGACGGTGTAGCAAGTGTATCAGACATTACTGCATTACAGTTACAGCTTGTCGGAAATGGTACAATTTCGGGCACTGCTCTTGAGCATATCGACTTTGACGGTGACGGCGCTTTTAATGTAAATGACATTACAGAATTGCAGAAAATGGTTGCCGGTACGGAATATACTTGCTATCAAAAAACAGACAGCTCATATAAAAACATTCCTATGCGCTATTATGTCTATGACTATAACGGTAACTCTAAAGGCGATATTATTGAATATGAAACAATCGACACACCGGAGAATTACATTATGACTGTTGATGAAATGAGGAGAAATTCAGTTAAAGGAATTTCTCTCATAACATCAAAGGAACAGTTTGTCGATTTGTTTAAAGCGGAGTCGCCGGAATTTGACGACGAGTTTTTCAAGGATAACGCTCTTTTTGTAATGCTCACAGCCAGGGATTGGTATGATTATACAGGAATAAACGCCTTTGCGCTTGACGGAAACAAGCTGATAGTATATGATTATGAGGTCGAAACTTTTATGGAGTATGGCGAAAAGTGTTGTCGCAATAATATTTACAGACTGAATAAGGCTGACATCGAAAATATTACAGAAATTAACTTTTATACAGAATATTTAGCACAGTAAATCTAACCCCCTCTCCGAGCGGAGAGGGGGTTTTGCGTTTGATACAATATTGCAGGAGTTAAATTGTCAGTAGTACCAATGTACTTGTCAAAAATCTACAAAAACAAGGGATAAAATTTTATGTTGATTTTTTTCACTGTTATATACATATTCATTGTTTTATGGTATAATTTTATTAAATTAATGAAAAAGGGAGGCAGGACTATGAAAAAATCTAAAATATTAGTATCAACGGCACTTGCGCTGTGTATGGGTGCAACAGCGGTAATCCCTGCATTTGCGGCAGAAAATCAAAAGTTTACATATACAAAAATCGGTGATTACAATGCGGACAACGCTGTAGATATATCCGATGTTACGGCTTTGCAGTTACAGCTTGTCGGCAACGAAGTAATCACAGGCGCAATGCTCGAACACCTTGATTTTAACGGTGACGGCGGTTTTAATGTAAACGATGTGTCGGAAATTCAGAAAAAGATAGTCGGTACAGATTATGAGTGTTACAAACAGCTGGGTGATTCGTATAATAATGTTACCGAAGAAACAAAATATTACTATTATAATTATGGTGAAAAAATACCCGGTAAAGGCATACCGTATGAGATTATATACAGTGAACACAACGGTATTGTTACAATGAATGAATTTGATTCAATAAAAAGATGTAATTTTCTTATAACTTCAAAAGAACAGTTTTGTGATTTATTCAAAGCTGAATCATCGGATTTTGACGATGAATTTTTTAAGGAAAATGCCTTATATGCATATATCGGTATTGTAGGTTCTAATGATTATTCTTTTATTGAGTCCATTAGTGCAGACGGAAATCAGTTGATTGTTTCAAGAATAGATATTTTCGCATGGCCTAAGTCTGATGACTACGCTTGTTGCAATAAGCTTATAAAACTTAAAAAATCCGATGTGGAAAATATTTCTCATATATTTGTAAATCAGACTTACGGCAGTGAATAATAAAACAACGCAAAATTTCACCCTCTCCAAGCGGAGAGGGTGTTTTGCGTTTGATACAATATTGCAGGAGTTAAATTGTCAGTAGTACCAATGCACTTGTCAAAAATCTACAAAAACAGGGGATAAAATTTTTCGTCATAGCAATCTGTCGGGTGTAAACAGCTTGACTGTTTGCGTGCTAAGACTAAGTTTGACAAAACTTTTTATTATCCGATAGTTATTAATAGACTTTCAGTTTTTTACCTATAAAGCATATCACAGCTTTTGTATGAACAGCAATGTCGATACTTTATTTATTATTAACTTTTATCTTGTCCAAGGACTTTCTTGTTGCGAGCATTTTGTCTTTTATATAGTAAAAATCATCTCTGAAATCACTGCGGAAACTGTTGTAATAATTGTCAAACGGATTGTGAATGTGAAATACTGCCGTGTTCGGATTCATTACCGACACAATATTTCCCGCCGCACGGAGAAAAAACTCGTGGTGATCTATCATTCTTATGTTATCATCCCAGCCTATTTCTTTGATTTTCTGCGTTCTCGCAAGAAAAATATTCGGGACTTTTCCATATACAATATGGTTTTCGTCTATCTTTGTCAAATGCGGTATTTTAAGCGGTTTATAGGCACTTTTCATATCAAATTCATTGTAATTTCGGGCGATTTTCTGCACAGGAGTACATTTGCCTGCGGTAAGAGGCACAAATCCGACAAGGTCAATGTCTTTGTGCGACTTAAGAAAACTAAGCTCGTCATAAATATTTGAAAGCGGAGTTAAAAGCTCGTCATCGTCCATACGCATTAAATACTCGGTTTTAACTTCGGCAAGTGCGAGATTAAGCCCCTTGCTGAGTCCGCTGTTGAACGGCATATGAATTACGGTAGGCGGATTGTGTTTTGTTTTTATTTCAAGCGGAACTTTGCTGTCGTCTGCAATCACCACTTTTGCACCGGGGTAGTGTTTTTGAATGTTTTTATACAGCTTTTTTGCCTGCTTTTGCCTTTCAAAGGACTTGAACATAAATGTTACATTTTGTGTAACTTCGTGTGCCTGCTCGGCAGTCGGCATTTTCTTTCCGCTGATTTTCCATTTTAAATTCAAATATCCGAACTGTACCTTTGCAAATATATCAAACGCAACTTTTGCAAGCGGTGCAAGAGGACTTTTTGATATTTTTTTGGCAATGTTCATTGCTTTACTCATAAAATCACATCTTTGTTTTAATGATTAGGGTAGTATTTTGCCAAACAATTATAAAAGGTAGACCAAGCTTTTATAATCAGTTAAAAATTCAGGTAATCTCTAATTTCTCTCAATTAAAAAATAACCGTTTAAAAATCGCAATACTCCCGATATAACCTATGTTAATGTCGGGAGTATTCTTGTTTTATCATTTCTTTTCTTTAAAGGCAAAGAATCTTTGTCCTATGTAGTTGAACGCTACAAACAGGCAAGAGCCGAGTATCATTGAGGTATAGCCTGCAAACTGTTCAACCGTAAATGAGAACATTGTAAAATTATTCGCCGTACAAATCCATTTGATTAGCGGAATCGCTATGCAATACGATAGTGCGTAGCAAACGGCAATGTTCAGCGCAAAGCGTAAAATCGGTTTCCAACCTTTTTCTGTATTTTTAAATGTAAAGTATTTGTTAAGAAAATAGCTTACAATACTGCCGATTAAGTATCCGAGAGCCGAGGCGAGCCACACACCCCATTCGTATCTGTCCCACGCAAAAAGCGCAAAGAGCACAAACTGCAAGCCGTTGCCAACGAGGGTATTGATTACGCCGACCAGAATAAACTTCCAAAACTTTATATCAAAAAACTTTTTTATAAAATCGCCCATAATTATTCCTTTTCCTCGTTGTTTTCGTCCTCAAAATTAGAGAATTTTGTTATGTAAATCGGTCTGTCCTTGGTTTCCATATAAATTCTGCCTATGTATTCGCCAAGAATACCGATAGACATTTCTGTAATTCCGCCCAAAAACAGAACCGCACACAAGGTAGTTACATAACCCGGTGTGGTAATTCCGAAAAACAAAGTCTGAACAAGGGTTATCATTATATAGATAAGCGAAATAACAAAGATTATCGCACCCATTACTGCCGTAAAACGGAGGGGAGCAACCGAAAAACAGGTAATTCCGTCAATCGCATAACGAAAAAGACTTGAGAATTTCCATGTTGTCTGTCCAAGCTGACGGTCAACGGTTTTAAATGAAATCCATTTTGTGTTGAAACCTACCCAAGAGAATATTCCCTTTGAAAATCTCTGAACTTCGGCGAGTTCAAGAATAGAATCGACGACCTGTCTTTTCATCATTCTGAAATCCATAGCGCCGTACGGCATTTTGGTATCGGTGAGTTTATTTGAAAGAGCAAAGAACATTTTTGAGAAAATTCCTCTGAATTTGCTTTCGCCCTCTCGTTCGTCACGCTTTGTGGCGCAGACATCGTAGCCCTCGTTTTCGAGAGCATCTGCCATTTGTGGGAAAAGTGTCGGCGGATGCTGCAAATCGGCGTCCATAACCACCACATAATCGGCGGTGGAATGTTGAAGTCCTGCGTACATAGCCGCCTCTTTACCGAAATTCCTTGAAAATGAAATATACTTTACATTGGAAAACTGCTTTGCGAGCTTTTTCATAACAAGGTAAGTTTTATCTTTACTGCCGTCATTGACGAGGATATATCGAAATGAATATTCAGGCATTGAGTCAATAACCTTATTGGTTTCAAGCACAAAATGCTCAAGTCCCTCTTCTTCGTTGTAACACGGTACTATTAAATCTATAGTTTTCATAATAATTCGCCTTTATGTTGTTAAATTTGTATAAGCCTATAATTATTTTTATTATACCAAAAGTACACACAAAAGTCTATATTTTTATAAATTATTTGAGAAGTGACGAAAGGTAAATTTATTTTTGTTAAAGTTGGAATAACAAAAAAATAAAATCACAAAAAGAAAAACGGCAAAACCTTAGCGGTTAAGCCGTTTCTTAGTGGTTGCGGGAGCCGGATTTGAACCGACGACCTTCGGGTTATGAGTGTGAGATATATAGTTTATAGTTTCCATATTTCCCTCTTTATTTTCCATTGCTTTAAATCTATAATATATTAGTATAATAAATGAAAGAGTGGTAAACAATGGAAAAATCAATTACATTTAAAGAGCTATCACAACGATGGCTATCTGTGTCGTCTTTGGGTAAAACTTATACCTATCAGCAGAATTTACAGTCTTACATCAATCACCTTAATAATGGAATAGGTGAATGTAAAGTGACTGATGTAAAGCCTGCTCATATTGACGAAATAATAAGACGGCTGTATATAGAAAACCCGAACACCAAAAAACCGACTTCCAAAAAAGTCTTGAAAAATATAGTTGACTGTGCTACTCGAATTTTTGATTACGCTATCGAAAACGAGCTAATCTACAAAAATCCAGCAAGAAACAAAAAGAAAGTCATTCCCAAAAATGCACCGACAAAAATAGTTGGTGCAATCACTCCCGAACAGCAGCAACTCGTAATTGATACAGAACACCGAGCCAAAATTGCAGCTGTAATAATGATGTTTATGGGATTGCGAACCGGTGAAGTGCTTGCTCTTGAATGGGGAGATATTGATTTAGTCAACTATAAGCTCTCTGTCAATAAAAGAACGCAAAGAATTTCGAGCAATAAGTATATTGTAACAGAAGGTACAAAAAATGGTAAGTGCCGTTATGTTTCAATTCCTATTAATTTAGGAGCTTGGTTAAAAAAACAAAAGGATATATCAAATTCATACCTTGTGATGCCAAATAGAGCTGGAGAACTCCAATCTCCAACTCAATGGAGAAGCTTATGGAAATCCTATCAGAACGAAATAAACTACACAGCCTATTGCAAAAAATGTGCCGATGCAGGAATAAAACCTGAAAACAAGCATACTCCAACAGGTATTCCAAGAATTATAAATACATTTAACGCTCATCAGCTTAGGCATACATATGCAACGCTTCTTTATATATCAGGTGTTGATGTGCTTACAGCGTCGGAGCTGTTGGGGCATAGCAACATAGAAATAACTCTTAAAATATATACACATCTTGACCAACAATTTAGAGAACTAAATATAAGCAAATTTGATAATTATATTCAGTCAGATTTAGACATAGAAAATATTTAATTAGTAACCAAAAGTCGATTACATTGTAGTCGGCTTTTTTATTTTATAAAAAGTGGACAATTTGTCCAGAAAAGGAGTAAGACTTATGAAAAAGACAATTGCAATCGTAAACAAAAAAGGCGGAGTCGGCAAGACAACAACCGCACTTAACTTAGCAGCAGGACTTTCAAAAGAGGGCAAAAGGGTATTGCTCATCGACCTCGACCAGCAAGCCAATCTATCGTTTTGGCTCAACTATGAGTTTGACGGCAAACCTACTATCGCAGAGATGATAATGTTTTCAGTCAGCGGAATGTATATTGATTACAACGCTTGTATCAGACATTTTTCTTCTGAGGGTTTTGATTATATACCTGCATTGAGTGCAAGCCTTGACGGTATTCCTTCCTACCTCGCCGGCAAAAACGATTGCACAAATATTTTAAAAAAGCTGTTATCTGCAGATAGCTTTAGTGAATATGATTACATACTCATTGATTGTTCTCCTGCAACTGACCTACTTGTAACTAACGCTATTGCAGCAGCAGACAAGCTGCTTATCCCGGTGCAGTGCGACATAATGTCATACAACAAGGTCAATGACATTCTTCAGCAACTCGTCAACATAAAAAATGATACCGATGTATCAAAGTATATACTTGGTATCTTAGGTACAATGTATAAGAAAGGCACAACCCACAGCAAAGAAGTATATGATGCACTCAAAGCGTCTTATGAAGATTTAGTGTTTAATACAACTATTTCTTATAAGACAGCTGCCAAAAACGCTGTTGGCTATCATCAGAGTAGCGTTAAATCGAATGCTAAAACGAATACATTAGGTCAGGAATATATGTCAGTTGTCAATGAAATCGTTGAGAGAATGGAGGGCTAAGCAATGAAAAAAATGTCAATCCAAACAGGTAGTCTGAATTTCAATGTTACAGGTTCAGGTAATCCGACAGCTATTCTCAACGATAATACTGTTGTAGAAATTGAAACTGACAAGCTCTCTATAGACAATGAACAACAGTTTAAAATACATAATGATACTATAAGTTTTCTTGCAAAGTGCATTAAGACTGATGGTCAAATTTCACCTTGCATTGTAATTCCTCTCACTGATAATAAGTATCAAATAGTTGACGGCAGACACAGGTTTTTAGCTGTCAAAGAAGCAGGCTTGCCGTTTGTAAAATGTATCATTCGCAACGATTTAGCAACCGATAAGGTTGCATATAAAAAGGTTCAGCTCACTACTAACCTTGCAAGAAATAATGACTATCTTCCTTCTGAGCTTGCTTACGGCTACAAGGAATTGCAGAAACTTGGTTATACCCGTCAGCAGATGTCAATGGAAACCGATACTGACGAAAAGAAAATTTACAGGTATATAAGACTTAATAACTTAATCAAGCCGTTGCTTGATATGACGGATAACGAGAAAATCCCGGTGCTTGCCGCAGTCGAGCTTTCGTATCTGAGCGAGAATGAGCAGACAAAGCTTTTTGAATTTCTGCTGAACAATACAAGCTGTAAAGTGAGTTTTAAAATAGCAAAAGCTCTCAAAAAAGATTTTGCAAATTATGAATATTACTTTTGGCACTTTGATTATGACAATTATATTGTAAATAATCCGACAAATGATTTTTCTGATACTGAAACAGATAATTTATCTGCCGTTTCAGATACAAAAGAAGAAAAGGTTGAGGAACGAGTTAAGAAAGAGGATACAGAAAGTTCTCTGACATCAGAACAGTTATCAGTATCACCAGCAGTAGAAAAAACAAGACAAACTGATGCTGACACCATTCAAGTAATTGCTCCTGAAAATATTTCTTTATCTGACAGAAGCATAATTGCAAAGACAGTAATTACTGCTACAAGAATTGACTATTACATTATCAGAGAATTTTTTGATGCAAATGATTGTTATACATATCTTAAAAAAAATTACAGTTATCTTTCTTGTGTCGGAGGAAAAACAGATGGCTGTAAAGTATCGTATGATTTTCACGCAGCTCACAATATGTTCTCAATCAAGGTAAACTCAACAACATATATAATGCAGTATAAAATTCTTGAACGCATAGTAAGACAGTATATTCGGGAACATTATACCACAGATGATATTGTCAAAATCATAAAGGTTGGAGTAAGAAAATGAAGATTAGTAATATACAGCTCCGCATTAAACGATACCGCAAAGGTTCTAACATCAAAGCTATTGTTTCTGTTGTCATTGATGATTCTTTTATCATCAATGACATACAGCTTATTAAGATTGCCGACAAATATCACTTGAAATTTCCGGCAACTAGAGTTGCTGAAAAAATCGGGCAAGAAAGTATAGTGCCGATTAACAATAAAATCCGTCAGACAATTACTAAAGCAGTGATTGATAGTTACACTGATATAATGAAAGAGGATCACTAATGGATATTTATATACCAAAATCATTAATGACAGATGAATACAAAAATTATTCAGCAGAAGCAAAATTGTTATTTTCAATCTTGCTTACCAATTCTGCAACAGCCGCAAGCATTATGCAAGTTGCAAGTCTTATCGAAAACATTGGAGCTACAAAAATCAATACTTATCATAAGGAGTTTAAAAAAATCGAAAGAGAGTGTGCAGTATGAAATTCGATTTTTTTAGAGGGAACGAATGTGAACAATACTTGTTCTACAGAGTACCACAAGTTCTTTTTACTGATGATGAATTTAGATATATTTCGTCTGAAGCTAAACTGCTGTATGGTTTCTTGCTTGACAGAACGGCTCTATCAGCTAAAAATAAGTGGACTGATGAGGACGGCAAAGTCTATGTGTATTTCACGCAAGACGAAGCCAAAGAAAAGCTCAACATTGGAACAGGCAAGGCTACTAAGATATTCAGCGAGCTTGATGAAATAGGACTGATAATTCGTATCCGACAAGGGCAAGGCAATCCTTGTAAGATTTATGTTATGAATTTTGCAAAACCATTATCTCAGGCTCAGACCTCCGAAAATCAGAAGTCTGAAAAAAGCAAAATGGAAGTCTTGAATGCCAAAAAAGACAACTTAAGACTTACGAAAAGTGAAAGTCTGAAACAGATAAAAAGGAAGTCAAGACTTCCAAAAAATGAAAGTCAAGACCTTCAAAAGTCAGAAGTCTTAAACTCCGAAAAAGACAATTCAAGACCCCCGAAAATCGAAAGTCAAGACTTCCAAAAATCGGAATGTAATAATACTGAGAATAGTCATACTGAGAATAGTCAGAACAATCTATCTTCTATCTCTGAGGGATTGAGTGACGGAATAGTGGAATATTCTCAATGTATTGAAAATATTAAAGAACAAATATCATACGATAGTTTGTATTCACAAGGTACAGAAGAAAATTATCTTAATTTCATCATAAGTCTGATTGCCGAAGTATATATCAATCAAAATTCAGGCGATATGTTTAATATCAACAACATAAGCGTTTCTTCTGCAAGAGTTGCCAAACGCTTTAGCTTGCTTGATGATACACACATAACATATGTGATTAGCAAGCTAAAGCAGGCTTTTAAATCACAACAAATCAAAAACATTCGAAAATACACTATAAGCTGTCTATACAATGCACCTGTGATAATTGATATTGATATTGATTCACAGTTAGCTTATAAAGGTGATTGATAGAAAGGAGCGTATATATGAGCATTTGGGACGATTATAAAACAAGAGTAAGGACAAGGATAAATGTTAAGCAAGATAGACTTTTGCTGACCGAAAGGCAGTGGAAGCTCAAGCATTATGTTAAGCTTAACGATAAATGCGGTAAGTATCTATGGGTTAACGCTTATTGTCCTAATCAAGAGCTATATCTATGGGACGAGGAAGTACGCAAAATGACTGATGAAGAGCTTGCTACTTACCGTGCAGAAGAAAAAGAAAAGCGTGTCGCTCGGGCAAAACGCAGAGAGTTAAAGGCTGAGTTTGATAAGCTAAAGAAACAAAAAATGGACAAATCGTCCACTGAAAGAAGGAGTTTTAATATGATAAAAGCAATGAGAAATAAAATAATCAATAATTCAGTATGTATTGCCAAGACTGTTGATATAGCACTCTACGATTACAAAGAGAATTTTGTTGCAGACTTTATTACTGATTTTGGTATCCGTAAGACAATTAAAATGAGCAAGAAAAATCTGCAAAAGATGTTTAACTGGAAAGAAGCAGTTGAATTTTTGAAGTTTTTAAACTATGACAAAGATATGTATGAGAAATTTATAAGATATTTCTTCCCTGATAAGTTAGAATACTTATCGTTGGTGAAAGAAAATGAAGTCATAGTTGTTGATACAGAAACAACAGGACTTAATGCCGATACCGATGAGCTGTTACAGGTGTCAATTATAGACAGTCAGGGCAACACTCTTTTTAACAGCTATATTAAGCCGCTTTATACAGATAATTGGAATAAAGCTATGGCGGTTAATCACATAACCCCCGAAATGGTAGCAAACGCACCTAATATTCTTGAAGTTAAGCAGGAAATAAACAGGATACTTAACTCAGCAAACATAATTGTGGGTTACAGCACAAATTTTGATTTAAGTTTTCTTTCTGCTGTCGGCATTGAAAACAGCAAGGCAACTGTCATAGATGTTATGCAAGATTTTGCAGACATATACGGCAAATGGAGTGATAAGTATGGCTGCAATAAAGGGCAGAAACTAACTAAGTGTGCAGAGTATTACGGTTATGACTGGGGAAACGATACAGCACACGACAGTTTAGCTGATTGTCGTGCAACATTATATTGCTACCAAAAAATGTTGAAGGAGTAGAAAAAAGGATATGTCGTTTGCTTATAACCTTAAGCTTGCAAGAAAACGCTGCGGATACACTCAAACAGATATGAGCAAAAAATTGCATATTGACCGAACAACATATACGAAGTGGGAAACAGCAAAATCCGAACCGAGCATTGATAATATAAAAAGGCTTGTGAGAATATTAGATGTAAGCTATGATTATCTGTTTTCTACTTTTGACAGAAAAGAAGGAGAAAAATATATATGATTTGGTTGGGATTAGTTGCATTTGTAGTTGTGATTGTTAAGATGATTATCAACTTAAAAAATAATTATTATGATAAAGATGAAAAGATTCTGGTTATGTCTTTATATGGATTTATTTGTGTTTTAATATGTATTTTTACATATTTACTTTGTATCGTCATTCCACCAATTCCTACAGAATCATCGACATCAACTCAAAGTATCGAAATAACAGAATTCAAAATTATAAAAGATAATACACTAAAAGATGATTGCTTTTTTGATACTAATGAATATACATACACTACAGCTGACAATATAGTATATAACAATGTTAAAGTCGATACTTGGGGAGGCATCACAGATGGTTCAATTACCTCAATTGAAGTGCAAAATAATACTCCGAAAAAATTGATAATTACAGAAAATAAAAACTTTGATTTAAGAAGTTTTTTTATAATTACAACTTATGAATACACTTTTGTATAACAGAATAAGGAGGATAAGCGTGTTTAAAAAAATAGTTTCTTTTGTTCTTGTGGTTATAGCAGTAGCAACTTGTTCGACAGTTGGACAAGCTGCTACATACCAAAAAGGCGATGTAAATAAAGACGGTAATATTAACATTTTCGATGTAACACTTATACAAATATATATAGCTGGTGATACCCTCGCTAATTTCACTTTGTATTACGCTGATTTCAATGGTGATGGCAGTATAACCGTCAATGATATATCAGCTATACAATTGTATATGGCTAAGCAATTGTTCATATATAATGATTTCTTTTATACCGTTGCAAACAACACTGCAACAATAACTAACTACAGAGGTACAGCTAAAAAGCTCAGCGTTCCCAATTATATGTATACAGATAAGCAGGAAGCAATCAAAGTCACAGCAATAGGTGACAAAGCTTTGTATGGTAAATATCAGCTTACAGAAGTAACTATTGCAGATAATATAAGAAAAATCGGAGATTATGCTTTTGCAAATTGCAAAAACTTAACTACAGTTACAATAAAAAATGATAAGTGCCATATTGACAGTTCATCATTTGAAAACTGTCCGATAAGTAGTTTTAAATTTGGATAAGCGGACAAATTGTCCGATAGAGGAGAAAAGATTATGGTTGAATACGTTAAAGAAGCTGAATTAAGGATAATGAACCTTTTTTGGAAATACAAAGAATGCACACGCAATGAAATAGCAGAGCATTGTGCAAAATTAAAATATCCATATACTGATACATACATATTTAATGTTGTAAGACAATTAGAAAAACGCAATTTCATTAAATCTTGTGGCTTGCGTGCCGGTGTTACACGATGCTCAATAGTGTATAAGCCAACATTTACCAAAGCAGAATTTTGTTTTTACTTGCTCAATCCCAATGAGCAAGACGCTAAAGAACTTGTATCATTATGCAATGATTTACTTACAAACCGCACTTGATGATTTAACCCTATTCTCCTTTTTAACAAATGGCAAAAGCACAACAGCTTGTGCGGAGCTGTTGTACCTTTGCATTATGCATTAATAAGTGAGGTAATTTATGAATATAATCTATCTTATTATGATAACTGTTTCACCGATTTTTATAACAATTTCACTTTACAACATCATTGAAATATACAGAAAAATAAAATATGTAGATAAATATGGAATATTAATGGCAGCTACTTGGTTTGCAGTTGAAGTCATAGGTTTAGTATGTTTGTTCCCAATTTTACTAAATTGAGATTATCCAATTATCAAAGGAAGGAAATAAAAATGTTAAAAGTAAATTCTGAAGAATTTGAAAAAACTGACAATTAAATAATCTAAAATTAAGCTGTTAAGTATAAAAAATTGACTGTTTTTTTATTATATGAAATAAGGAGATAGCATATGAAAGTAAAAGTAAAGAATATGAGTTGGGACAACGAACAGAAGAAAGAAATTGAAACAATAAAAGAGAGAAAAATCACTGTAAGGCTTTCGGACGCAGATTGTGACCGACTGGCGAGAAAGTGTGGGGAGTATGGTCTGACTATTGGAGAGCTGATAGAGAATTTTGTCGGAGATTTAGTTGGTGGTACTTGCTCAAACGGAAGTGATGAAAGAGATTATGCCAACAAGTGGTTCGAGCGTTGTTGGTTTGGAATGTTCCCCGAAGAAACACTTTTAAAATTTCTTTTGTACACGGGTTATGATGTGTATGATGATTTTTTAGAAATCATAGATGATATTGAAAATGGATATGCAGAACTGGAAGATTACAAAAAAGACCAGAGTGCTTTTGACGAGGAAGAAATCGAATTTTTGAAAACCAATATTGATGACTGGGAGAAGCAAATCGCAGAAATCAAATCGGACTATCTCAAAAAGAATGAGAAAGCCGACTGGGAGAAAGAAGTCGAAAAAGTCAACGAATGGTGGAAAGCAAAGGAGAGGTTAATCAATGAATAGGACAAGACCGAAGCAGTTAAGTATAAAAACTTGACTGTTTTTTTATTATATGAAATAAGGAGATAGCGTATGAAAGTAAAAGTAAAAGCAAAAAACAAATACAAAAGTTATGAGCTTATTGAACATTTGATTTTACTCAACAAAGAAGATTTAGCTTCTGTTAATCAAAAGATACGCATTAACAATCCAAGCTTATATGTAACGGCATTTCGATTAGCAAGAGAAAAAAGCTCTATTGACTGTTACATAAATGCTTTAAATATTTTACATTCAGATATTAACGCTTGTAAATCGAATAATCAAAAAGCATATCTGGAAAAGCTTTTCAATAATTATTTGGAATTAAATACATTTCAAAATATAAACATAGCATTACCTAAATACACTTCACCATACAAAGAAACCATTAAAAATTTAGCTACTTCTAAAAGTTCACAAATTATTTTTGTTGACTCAAAAAATGATTGTAATTATCGTTGACAAACAAAAATGTGAATTGTAAAATTAAGATATAAAGACATATACGAAAGGGGTCAGAAGTATGACTACACAGGAAATGAACACAAACACTACAAATACGAATGAATCAGCAGAGAAAAAAACGAATAAGAAAAAGGCTATTGGTATTGTTGCGGTTGCGGCAGTAACTGTGGCGGCGGTCATTATTGCTATGCTGACCGCTTGCGGAAATAAACAGCCTACGGCAACGGCTGATGAGGTTATTGGCACATCTGTTCAGACTGTTACACAGGTTGTGACGGACAGTCAGGGCAATACACATATTGAAGAAGCAACTAAGGTTGTTGAGGTTAAGCAGACACAGCCTGCGGAGAAGTCGGAAAAAGCTACGGAAGCTCAGGCACAGAATGCAGCAAAGACCGACAACAAGCAGAACAACGGCGGTCAGAGCAACAATAACAGCAACGGCAACAGCAATCAGAATAACAACAATAATAACAATGGCGGCAACGGTCAGACAAGCAAGAGCAACGGTTCATCAGGCAGCACAAATAAGCCTGCAAGCAATTCAGGCTCAAGCAGTTCAAGTCAGAGCAAGCCGTCAAGTAGTTCAAGTTCATCTTCTTCCGGTTCAAGCTCAAGTTCAGGTTCATCTTCGAGCAAGCCTGCACAGCCGACTACCAAAGACCAGCACGAGGGCAAAACTTGGCACGATGCAGAGTATAAAGAGATTTACCACCCTGCTGAAACTGAAGAAGTATGGGTTCCGTATTATATTGATGCACCTATCTACGGAGAAAAGTATGGAGTAACTATCTGCAACACTTGCGGAGCAGATATTACAAATAATTGTGCTGAACACGGTAAACAGCATATGCTAAATGGTGAAAATTCAAGCTACCACGATGAATGGCGTAAAGATATAATCGGTTACGAAAAAGTTGAAGTTCCTGAACTTGGACATTATGAAACTAGGGTAATTAATAAAGCATATACAGAAAAACGACTTGAAAAAGAAGCAGGTTGGTATTAATATAAATCACTTCTAAGGGATAAAAATTGAATAACTAAAGCAAAAAGCAGTTAAGTATTTTATTATTAAAAATCTTAGCTGCTTTTTTATTTTTATAAAAAATTGAAAGGGGATAAAACTATATGAAAAATAAAAAAAGGAGTCCACCAATAAGAGAAAAGATATACTATCTCATTGAAAGGAGAGAAAAACTTAATAATGAAAATTTTTAAAAAGCTTACAGCCGTAATCATTTCACTTGTGACTGTCTTTGCAATGTTCCCTGCCGTAAATATTACTGCAAGTGCGTATTCGTATACAGGGCTTGATGAGATCGGCGGCAAGGTGCTAATTGAATCATCAGAGAAGCCTATCGTTCTTGTCAACAATGGCAGTGGCGGTCGTTTGGACGCATACAAGTTTAAATTCAACGGTGAAATAGGCTATTGCATTGACCCACAGTCATTTGCTCAGACTACCGGCGGACAAACTGTTGAATTTACAGACTTCTACGGAGATACAGGTAAGGAAGTTATTAAGCTTGATCCAAATTCAAGCAACACTTCCGAAAAAGCACTCATTGTTGGTGAAGAGTTGCTGTATGCAAAACATTTTTTTGACAGTAAAGAAATTGTAGTTGAAAACAAGACTATGAAGCAATATATGTATGATAAGTTCATAGGTCCGAAAGCAGCGTATAAATACAGTTCTTTCTTTTCTGCTGCAAAGATAAGTGATGATGACGCATACTACATTTTAAGCCACTTTGCTTTATCACAGCTATATCATACTATGATTGAGGATAAAAGTACCTCTTGGAAAACTTGGAGCGGATATAGTGACATCTCTGAAATGGTAAATATGATTGTTGATGTGTGCCAGCGTGTTTCAAAGCACAGCGGTAATTACAGCAAAATTGCAGATTACGCAAGTACAACCAACATCTATATTGCACATCCAAAGCCAAAAAATCCTAAAGACGGAACATATCAGCACCTCATAGTTGAAATTCCGAAAAAGGCTAAATTGTCGTTGCAAAAGTCAGGCACTAACGATAATATTAAGGACTTGACCGAAAGCACAAATGATAAGGATTACTTAAACTTCAGCGGTGCAGAATATACTCTGTATAAAAAAGCAGACAACTCGGTTGTAGCAGTTGCACAGCTTAACAGAAACGGTAATATTTCAAAAATCAAATATTCCTACTCCAATCAGGATTGGATAGGTAAAAGCTACTTCGAGCTTGACGCAGGAGAATACTATTTGAAAGAAACCAAAGCTCCTAATTCAGGCAAATATTTTGTACTTGACAGTACAACAAAATATCCTATTACCGTTACGGCAGATGATTGCAAGCAGGAAAAAACACTTGATATTCTCAATGTGACCGATACGGAAATCGTTAAGCTCAACCTAAAAAAAGTAAGCAGTGAGCCTTCTTTAACAGAGAATAATGATTGCTACGACCTTGACGGTACTATGATTGCGGTTTATACAAGCAAAGGTTCGGCAATTCTTAATGACGGCAAAACAGGTTTATTAAGATACTTCATCACAGATAGTAACGGTGACTGCAAGGCAATTTCCAAAGACGGCAACAACTGGGATTATAACTTAAATTCAGACCTCTACAAGATTACATATAGTGATACGCTCTATGCGGTTGAAATTGAGGCAGGAAAAGGTTTTAAAAAATATGAAGATCCGGTAAAGCTTGAGCTTTCAACAGGCACATCGGGTGGCTATGCTCTGCTTACAGCAACCATTGTAAATGAGCCGTTGAACGACCCGATTAATATATTAGTGAGAAAAAAAGACGCAGTTACAGGTCAATACACTAATATGGAAAATGCAGAGTTTACCGTAAAATACTATTTGGGTTATTACTATTCTGAAAATGAACTTGTGGGTAAATCACCAGATAGAAAATGGATACTCAAAACCGATAATGACGGCTATACACATTTAGATGAAAGCTATAGAGCTGATAGCGACTATGGAGAACCTTTTTATTATGCCTCTACTGGTAACCCTGCACTCCCACTCGGCACTATAACAATACAGGAAACCAAAGCCCCGACAGGCTACAAAATCAATCCTGAATTGTTTATCCGACAAATTAAGGTTGATGAAGCCACAGGCTCAATCACAACCTTTAATGAGATTGAAGTGCCTGAACCACGAGATACCGTTTACGGCAATCTTACAATCTACAAAACAGCCGATGACAGTAAGCGAGGAGCTAATACTGCTAAGGATGTATGGTTTAATGTCAAGTCTGATGACGGAGTGACAGACGAAAACATAGTAACAAAAAGCCAGGGCGTAGACGGTGCAGCAACACTCAGCGACCTGCCTGTTTACAAAGCAAGCGGAGAATATGTAAAATACATAATCACAGAGCTTGGCTACAAAAATGCAGACGGTACATACTCGATACCTGACAGATATATTCCTCCTGCTAAAAAAACCGTTACGCTAAAGGAAAATGTTACTCTTTCATTTTATTTTGCAAACAGACTTCAAAAAACAGGTCTTATCGTTCAGAAAGAATCAGAGGACAGCATTATAAGCGGCTTTTACTTCTCGGTAAAGTCTGATGACGGCAAAACAAATAAGGTGCTTGTAACAGGCGAGGACGGCACTGCTCAGCTTACCAATCTTGCGGTGTATAACACAAGCAATGAAAAGGTTAAATACACAATTGACGAATTAGGCTTTAAAAATGCAGACGGTACATATTACTTCCCCACGAAGTATGTAAAGCCTGCGGCTCAAACCGTAACACTTGAGGACAGCAAGAGCATTATCGTTAAGATGTATAACTCACTTGTAAGAGGCAGTGTTCGACTTACAAAAACCGACGGCAACGGCAATCAGCTTGAGGGTATTGAGTTTGAACTCTACAACACAAAAACAGGCATTGTTAATGTTATAAATAAAAACAGCAGTATTATGTACGAAGCTGCCGACAGCAAGACGGCTGATACGGTAACAAAGCTCGTTACCGACAGCGACGGCAGAATTATTGTAAATAACCTCTTGCCCGGTGATTATTACTTCATTGAAACAGACAGCAAAGGTAATATGCCGTATGCAGGCAAGATTAACTTTACCATTTCGCCCGACAGCTTAGATACACTTGATATACAGCTTACGGTTAAGAATAACAGCGTCTTCATTCCTGAAACCGGCGGAACAGGCAACAACAGACCGATTTACATTGAAATCGGTGCTGCTGTATTAGCATTTACTTTTCTTGTGGGTGCTATTGGTTTTGGTATAAGGAAAAAGAAGAAACACATCGGCAAAAAGGCTCAACAGTAAATCTGTTGGGCTTTTTCCATACAACGGACAAATTGTCCGCAAAAAATTTTTAAGGAGGGGTTTTCTTATGAGAAAATCAATTAGAAAATCATTCACAGGCAAACTGCTCGCAGTAGTAATGATGTTGACATTACTCTTTGCGGCGATCCCAACAGCAAGTGCGGCTACTGCACTTAAGACAAATCAAAAGGTAAATATCAGTGTGAAATGCACTAAACCGGGCTATACTTTTGAACTTTTCAGAGTTGCGGATCTCAAGAGCACAACAGCCACTCCGTTCAAAACAGAGTACACATCGCTTATTTCTTCTGTAAGTGCTGAAATTCTTGCAGGCGATTCAAAGGCTGCTCTTGACGCACTCGATAATGCTGATTTAAGCACAGCAGTATCACAGGGTACATTTACTTCATCGGCAACAAACACAACACAGAGCTTTTCAAGCCTTGCACAGGGTATTTATTATATCAAGTGTGTTAAGTACCCTGCCGGTGTTACAAGTATCACAAACTCTGTTCTTGCTCTCCCGTATTACAATAACGGTGAGTGGGTATATAGCTACGCTGAAATCAATCTTGCAAGCAAGGTAGCTGACAGCACACCGTCAACAGAAAAGTCAATTACCAACAGCACAAAGAACAATACTAACTATACAGATGTAAGCCTTGGCGACACTGTAAACTTTAAACTTAAGAATACAGTAGCAGGCTCAAATGACATTAAGCTCACAACATATGCTGTATATGATGATATGTCAGCCGGTCTTACACTTAACAAAAGCTCATTCAAGGTTACACTTGTTGACGCTAAAGGTGCTAAAGTAGCCGACCTCACCAAAGGCACAGATTACAAGGTAAATGTAACAAGCGAGGGTGAGGGCAAAAACACAAAGTTTAATGTCGCTCTTACTTCCGAGTATCTTGCAAAGTCAGATTTTTATACAAGCAACGCAAGATTTGTTATTGTAACATATTCTACAACAGTCAACAAATACGCTGTAGTCGGTGCAGCAGGCAACCCGAATGAAGATGTAAAACTTGAATACGGTAACGATTCAGGTGTTGACAGCGTTCCGGGCAATAAGGTATATGTTTACACTTATCGCATTAGTGTAAACAAGCTCGATGAGGCAGGCAATCCGCTTGCAGGTGCAATCTTTGACCTGTATAACGATAAAGCTCATACCAATGTTATTGGAACGGGTATATCAGATAGCAACGGTAATGTAATTTTTAAAAATTCAGCAAATGAGGAAATGAAATTACAGAGCGGAACATATTACATTGTAGAAACTGTTGCTCCTGCCGGTTACAATGTTTACGGCAAGGTAATTGAAGTTGAAATCCCTGTTCAGTATAATTCGGTGTTTACCAAAAATACTTGGGTACAGAATGCTCCGACAAACGGCGCAGTTGAAATTACCGTAACTGATACAATCGTATTCTTCCCTAAGACAGGCGGATATGTAGGCTTCATCAGAATGGCTGGTGTGGCTTGTGTAGGTATTTCTCTTGCATTGGTACTTGCATACCTCATCAAGAAGAAATCAGCTAAGACAGCTAAATAATTAAACTATAACAACAAAAGGGCTGCCGATTTATCGGTGGCCCTTGCTCACAAAAAATTATGAAAACTAAAATATTTTTTATATCCCTCTGCGTTCTTGCTGCGGTCGGAATAGGCTTTATAGTATATCCCAACATTGCCGATTACATCAACAGTAAAAGCAATGAAACAGTTATAAAAAACTACAGTGAAAGCACTCAAACAATGTCTGATTATGAAATCGACAATGAGCTTGCTAAGGCTCAAAATTTTAACGAATTGCTCGCAAAGAGTGCGTTAAACGATGAAGAAAAAAACGAATACAATGCAGCAATGTCAGAGTATGAGAACATTCTCAACTATGACGATATAATGTGTACTATCGAAATTCCAAAGATAAATGTTGACTTACCGGTGTATCACGACAGCACCAACAGAGAAGAAAAACTCAAAAACGGCTGTGTACATTTGGCAAACACTTCCTTGCCCATTGGCGGTGCAAGCACGCACGCTGTTATATCCGCTCACTCTGGTTATCCTGAACAGGTGTTCTTTGATGAATTGGACAAACTGCAAATCGGAGATACCTTTAAAATAAATGTACTGAATAAAACACTCACATACAAGGTGTGTGAGATTAATATAGTTGACCCTGATGATTCAAGTAAACTTGAAATTGAAAACGGCAAAGACTATGTGACATTGGTCACTTGCTATCCGTACTCAATTAATACGCACAGATTGTGTGTGCGTGGCGAAAGGGTTGAAGATACGATTACTGATACTGCAACAGCTGATGAGGTGATTAGCAATAAAAGTAATCGTGTTTATACTTGGTGGGATTTGGTTTATTTCTCTGTATTGCTCTGTTTTCTTATGTTTGTTATTTATGTATTTCGTGGATCACCTTTCTATCCCTTTAAGGCGATTAAAGAATGGACTATTGCAAAAATTAAATGGATACGCAGATTACTAAAGCAAAAATAATCTGTTAATTCAATTCTGAAAGGACTGATTTTTTGTTAAAGTTAAAAATTGATTTAAAAGGAAATATATCTGAATTTTTGCAAAATCTCACTTGTGATGACGATATAGCAGATACATTGGTTACTATCATAGATAGAATTATTATAGATGAATATATTAAACCGAGTCCTGTTGAAAATTCTTTGCCATTAAGCCAAAAAGAAGAATTAATTTATAACAAAAGAAATGAAATTTTATCAATGATGTCAAAAAGAAAAATCGATACAAATTACATTTTTTCAAGTCAAACAAGTGACCTATATTCAAATATATAACCGAATTAAACAATATATTATAAAAAATTATAAGGTGTATAATAAAATGAATATTAATATCACACCTATACTCTTCTTGTCTTCCAACACAGAATTTTTTGATACTATACATAATTATCTTTTTTATTTATTACTTTCATTAATTATATTATATATCTTTTTTATCTACAATGCTTTTAAATGTTGCGGAAGGGAAAAAGAGCAAAAGGAAATTAAAAAACAGAAAACAATCTCAAAAGTTCCAGTTATGATAAAGGGAGGTACTGATATGGTAGAAAATATGATAGGCAAAAAAGTTTTCTTGATTGATGACTTAGGTGACGGAGAAATGCTGATGTGCAGTGATACTGTCACCGCAGTTCTTTTGGAAGAAAACAGTATGAGCGTAAGGTGCAAAACATCAGGCAATGAATTTTGGACTATTGGTGAAAACGCTTTTTTCAGCGAATGTGAAGCTAAACAGGCATTTGAGGAGTATATATGATTATTTACGGTGATATAACAAAGCTCGATGATATAGAAGCTATTGTGAATGCTTCTAACGGTATTGGCTATATGGGTGGAAGAGTGTGCGTTAAGGAATTACATAAAGGTGTAGCCGAAAGTATACAGTATGTTACAAAAGGAGCAGTTGAGAAGCTTGCTAAAAAAGAATGTAAAGCTCATCATATATTCGGCTATGCTCCCGGAGAGGTGTTTGTTACAGATGCTCCAAATATGGAATATAAAAAAATTATTCACGCTGTAACAATGCGATTTCCGGGTGGTAAAGCGAAATTTGAAACAATAGAAAAACTTATACCTAAAATAAAATTGACAGCCGAAAAATTAAATCTTCGCTCTGTAGCAGTGCCTTTGCTTGGTACAGGTACAGGAAAACTTAATCGCAAAACGGTTAAAGAACTACTGATAAATAATCTTGTAAGCAGCAAAGTGATTTTTTATATTGTATTACCTTATTGATTTATGATGTTTTATTAATGTTAGCTGAAATCTTCTTATTTGATGATTAAATAAGCTACTGAAAGATGTAAGGAGTTATTAAATAAAATGACAGTCAAAGAACTACTAAATAAATACGATTTTTATAATTACGACAAAACAGGATTTGAAAGTTTTGCAGTGTTTTTTCCAGAAGATGATTTTGAAAAGGCAAAAAGTTTCGATATTGATTATATTGATTCAATCGAAAATCATAAGGAGCTAATCGAAAAGCAACTGGATTTAGAAGTTTTGTATTATAAAATTATGCGTGCTGACGAACTTGAAAAAACAATTTTCAAGCACGAAACTTGGACTCACAATGACAAAGTTGCATTTGCTTTTTCAAAATGGATTTGTATATTAGTTAAGACTTTGCAAAATAATTATTAAGTACAAAATGGAGTGGCAAAGAAATGTTTTTATATTTAAATATTATGGTGTTTTACATCTATTTTCAAGTTTGGCTTTGTCTTTTTACAGAACCTTTGACAAAAGCATTAAAAGAATGTTTTTGCATTATCTTTGCAAATTTGTTTCCTTTAGCATTATTTTTATATTGCTTTCACGATGAAATTAACCATTTAATGAGTATATTAATATTCGTGTTTGATAAAGGCAGTTCTCCTTTTATTTTATGTTTTATTGTATATTTTGTTGCATATATGATTTTTAAATACGGTTTATATATTATAACCTATTTAGCATTAGAACAAGGCATTAAAAAAATATTTTTATCGATGTGTAGAAAATAATTGAATATATGAAAAAGCAGCTTTGCTTTTTGTTAAGGAGAGAAAATATGCAATATTATTTTGTTAGCTTTGTTAGCATTATCGTTTTAGCAATAATGCTTGTCGGAGTAAAAGAATTTATTTCTTATTATGGTATTTTATCAAATAAAGAAATATTCAAGTTGTTACTAAAGAAAATCGGTCTTATGGTGTTTGTAAACGCACTGCTAATATTAATTACCGTACTGTTCTTAAATAAACAAATAGATATGTTCTTTAACTGGTTTTTCAATAAAAATTCAGAAAAATACAACGGATATTATTTCATTTGTGGATTGGAATACCTGTTTTTTTATTCAGTAATTGACAAAGTGTTTATAAAAGCAATAACTTCTTTTTATGCTTTTATAAAAGAAAAACTAAAAGTAAAATTCATCAACAGGAACAAAGGGGGTTAAAAGTCAATGAATCAATTAATAAAAAAACTGCTAATTACATCTTTAGCAGTTTTACCTATAATCTGTTACAGTACCTCTGTATTTGCAACAGGTTTTGATTTTAATGCGGATAATAAAGTTGATGTGAATGATGTTACATATCTGCAAAATGCTTTATCTAATTTTGCAGAAGATACAAAACTTGATTTGAACAGCGACGGCAGAATTGATGTAAACGATGTATCGTTTTTACAAATTGAAATCAGCAATCAGAGCGTAGAAAATAATACGCAGATAAGTATATCAACAAAAGAATATTGCAAAAATGTCGGTGATACTTTTACGATTTCTGTTGATACAAATAATGATGTAAATGAGATCACCTTTACATCATCTGACAGTTCTGTTGCTAAAATTATTTCAACGGAAAAAAGATTGGCAAAAGTAAAAGTGAATAAAGTTGGTAATGCAACTGTTACTATAAAACAATGTAATAAAATAATTACAACAAAAGTAAAAGTTGAAAAAGCAAAGTGCATTGACATCTCCGAATGGAACGGTGATATTAATTTCAACAAAGTAAAAAATGCAGGCATAACTTGTGTTATTCTCCGAGCAGGCTATGGCAAAGACCCGAACCAAGAAGATAATAAATTCAATGAGTATTATAGACAGGCTAAAGCCGCAGGACTGAATGTAGGTGCGTATTGGTATAGTTACGCTACATCTGTCGATGCCGCAAAAGCGGAAGTAAGAAATTGTATGAAAACCATTAGGGGCAAAGAGTTTGACTTGCCTGTTTTTCTTGATGTTGAAGAATACAGACAGGCTGTTTTGCCACGCAGAACATTGACTGATATTATTTCAACCTTTTGTGACGGAGTAAAGGGTTATGGATTTGATGTTGGAATGTATAGTGCAAAATCAATGCTTGTTGACAGTGCTTATCCTGATGAGCTTGCAAGCAAATATTTAATTTGGCTGGCAGCACCAAATAATTCGTACAATGAGCTTCCGCCATTTGTTGACATTCATCAGTACAGTTGGAACGGCAAGGTTGATGGAATTCCCGAAAAAGTTGATATGAATTACATATACAATCTAAACTATTAATCAATATAAAGGAGAATAAGAAATGAGAACAACAACTAATGAAAAATTAAAAAAGGTAATTGCAGATATTGAAAACACAAAAGCTGAAATTGAAAAATCAAAAGAGAAAATTAAAAAGCTCAACGCACAAAAAAAGAAGCTTGAGCTGCAAATTGAAAAAGAAAAGCACAACGAGCTGTGCTCGGTTTTGTCGGACTACGGAATTAAATCCGTAAATGATTTTCAGGACTTTTTGGAAAAGTATACATCGGAAGCAAGTGCTGACGAAAATGCAAATGGAGAAAATTGATTATAAATCAATTTTCGGATTGCACAGAAAAAGTTTCTTTTTCTGTTGGTGAGCGTATGCGATTTAGTTTTTACAAAAATAAAAACTATGGGGTTTCAGGGGTATACACCTGACCAGCGATTTGTACGCACAAATCGGATTTTGTGCGTACAAAATCTGTGCTGGCGTATCATCATTTCGTGCCGAAATGATGATACAAAAGCCCTCAGAAAAAGAAAGGCAAAAATCAGGCAAAATTGCAGTTTTGGGAGGGAAAAATGAAAAAGGAAGTTAAAAGCTATAGGATATATATAAGAGTGTCAGAAGCCGAAAAAGCGGAAATCGCATATCAGGCTGCACTCAACAATATGTCAATTTCGGAGTACATTCTAAAATGTGTAAGACGAAAGCGAATAGTAGTATGCGAGAATTTTCCCGAACTGCTATATCAATTATCCGCACTTGGCAATAACCTGAATCAGATTGCAGCAATCGCAAACACAAACAAATACATTTCTTCAAATCAAATAGAATCAGCAAAAAATATTCTATCCGACTGTTACGATAAAATGTCAGAATTCGTTTCGTATATCTGCGAGCCAAAATCTGATTCAGAAAATTCTCACAATCAGCTGAGTGAAGAAGTCGTTGAAGAAATCAACAATGCTTTGGCAATTATAAACAGTCGAGTGAATTCAGCAAAGAAGGAAATGTAATTAATGGCAGTAGTTAAAACAATAAACAAAGACCCTAAAAAGCAAATGTCTAATCGAATGACATCAAATGCACACATCTTTAATGCGTTGAACTACATAACTCGCAAAGATAAAACAACTCCTGAACTTACTTACTGCAATTTAACAAATTCAAATTTTACAAATTGGGAAACAACAAAATTTTTTCAACAAACAAGAAAAATGTATGATAAGGATAATAAAATTCTTGCACATCATCTTGTGCAATCTTTTGCGGTTAATGATAAATTAACACCTGAGCTTGCAAACAAAATAGGCAGAGAGTTAATTCATAAATGTTTCCCTGATATGCAGGTTGTAATGACTACTCACCTTGACGGTAAGTGTTTACATAATCACTTTATTATTAATTCAGTATCACCAATCGACGGACACAAATTTCTTGACAATATGAAAACCGTCAGAATGATTAGACGAGTTTCGGATGAGCTGTGCTACAAGTACGGTTTAAATGTAATTGAAAATCCGCAACAAACGTGCAGACTTGATGATGCTACGTTTCGCAAAGCCATTGAGGGCAAAAGTTGGAAATTTAATCTTGTCAATGATATTGATAAAGCACTTGAAGATTGCAAAACAAAAGAAGAGTTTATAAACTTTTTTGAAAGCAACGATTATGAAATTAAATACGGCAACGCACATATTGTGTTTCACAAAAACGGCGAAGCAAAATCGATAAGAGCCGACACACTTGCAAAACAATTTGGCAATAAATATTGCAAAGCCAATATTGATAAAGCATTAGGTTTGCAAACCGAAAAGAAGAAAAAGAAAACCTACAGAAAAGAAAATACACAAAAAGTTTTAGAGGAAATGGAACAAGAAGCTAAAAGACAATGGGAGCGTTACGAAAAGCGTTACGCTGATAAAGTTAAAGTAACAAATCATAAGTATTTCGAAAACTTACGCTTTTTTAAAAATCCTTTTGCGTTTACTCTGAAATTAATAAAGCACATATTTACAAATTCTAAAAAATCAGTTCACAAAAATGTAATCAAGCAAAATTTAAAATATACAGTCAGACAAACTACAGATTATACAAAGATGAAAAAAAGAATATCAAATGTACCGTATAAGGAATTAACAGGTACACTTGGTAATACGGCACAAATTAAGTTATACAGCTTCCAGCTTGCTAAACTATTCAATGACGGGATACTGTGTTATGCAAATGTTGATATGACAACAGGTATTGCTATGGTTACGGTTAAAGAACACAATCTTAAAAGAATAGCAAATGTTCTCGGTCTTGAAAATGCTGACTCTATTATTTCACAAGCTGACACCATCAGAAACAAAAAAACATATGCAAGACTTAAAAAGTCAGGCAAAGAACTTGAGTATCTGATGGTAAACAAAAAGCAAATTGAAATTTTAAATTTAAAATGTGTTCAGTTTGCAAAATTTCAAAAATCAGAAGATAAGTTCAATATCGTTTTTCTCGAAAATGATAAAGACAGAATATTGAATTTACTATATCCGAATAAATCAACAGAGCCAACTGCACCAACATTTGTGCAGGTCAACGCTCAGATTAACAGAAGATTGAAAAAACAATCAGAAGAAACAGGAGAAAAACTTTGTTACAAGGTTATAAGCTCAAAGCAATATGACCTTATTAAAAACTCAGATATTGATTTTGCTGTGTTTAAAAAAGAAAACGGAACTTACAATCTTGTTTTTCTTGAGAGCGACAGCAACAATATAAATAATATATTATATCCCGGAAAGAAGGTAACCTTGCAATAATAGTTTTGCGAGCTAATTCAATTTGACATTTAAGAAAAGGAGGACTCTATATGCTACCAAACTTATATAAGTGCGATGGACTTTATTACTTAATCAAAAAAAGTTCAAGTTAGGCTTGACTTTTACGCTTTAAAGTAATAAAATGTTAGGAGAATAATGATGTCAATAGAATATGAAAACAAAGTAAAAAATTATCTTCGTATGCTTGAAAATGAAACAAGATATATTACAGCAACACCCGAAGATTGGCTCAAATTCTTGCATACATCTTGCAATAACTACAAACTTGATTTCAGAGAACTTGTTTTAGTCAATACAACTTTTCCAAATGCAACGGCGTTGTTGCAGCTTAAAGACTGGAATAGTAAATTTGGCAGGAAAGTAAAAAAACAAGAAACCGGTATTCCCTCTTTGGATTTTACACAAGGCAAAAGAATAAGGGTGAAATACTATTTCGATATTTCGCAAACCGTTGAAACCGAAAATTCAAAGCCTGTGCCATTATGGAGATACAACAATAAACACGAAAGTAATGTGGTTAAAGCTCTGAACTCAAAATTTAATTTAAAATGTTCCAATTTTGAAACTGCAATTTCAGGAGCTATCAACAAACTTACTTTAATAAGTCTTGACAGCAATTACAATTATTTGCAAAAAGTTTATAATAATACACCTTTGGTTAAATTCGGAGCTACTGCAAAAAAAATATACGGTGATATGATTGCAAAAAGTGCAATGGCTGTAGTGGTTTCTCGTTGCGGATATGATATTACAAAATTGTTTAATGCAAATGATTTTCAAGATGTAACTATGTTTGATAGCTCAAAAACAACACTGGCTCTTGGCAGCGCAACATTAAATACCGCAAAAGAAATTTTAAATGTTATATCATATACCATTAACAAAGAAATTGAAAAGGAGAAAAGTTATGAGCGAAACAAGGAAAACAGTCAATGGAATAGATTATATTCTGGGCGAGGACGAGATTTGGTATCCGGACCTTCCACTTCCGGAGTTCGAGTTGAACAATTGGGGAGTAGCAAGGAGAGATTACTTGAAGAACAACGACGAGATGCTATTCGAAGAAATGATGATGACGGGAGAGATTCTTCAGCACCTCGAAACAGTTCAAACTCAGGCTCAGGAGAGGTACGAAACATTGATAGAGCAGAAGAGGAAAGCATTGGGAGTAACCGAGGAACTCAAGGAGAAAGACTGGCTCAAGTGGGTACAATTAGCCAACAGCATTCAGGAGGAAGCTCGTCAGGAAGTTCTCGAAGAAATGATTTACATCTAAATGAAGAAAATTTAAAAAGCAATACAGAAGCAGAGGTAATTGATAATTCCTCTGCTTTTTCTATTTCTCAGGAGCAAATCAATAAGATTATTACTGAGGGAAGTGGCGTTGTAAACGGAAAATATAGAATATACGAGCAATTTGCGAAAGACGAAACTTTAAAAGATAATGCTCAATTTTTGAAAAATGAGTATGGGATTGGCGGTAAGTCAAGTGCCGCAACTTATAACCATATTGGTGTCGATTGGGATGGAAAAGGGCTGTTATTAGCTAACAAAAACACCGAAAATAAAATATTACTCAAATGGGAAAAAGTCGCTAAGATTATATCCTATCTCATCAAAACCGACGGATACCTAAATTCAGCTGAAAAACAAGGTTACATTGACTATAAGAAAGCAAAAGAACTACCCGCAGAGAAACAAAAAGAAGCCGAAATCCCTGCTGAGGAGTTAGAACTTGCATATTCGGTAGGGAAAAAGTGTTACATCGGAGCTGATGAGTATAAGATTATCGGTATAACCGATAATGCTGTATCATTGTTTGACAGCCGTTATCCTTTGCTCAGTACAGATATGAGCAAAGAAGAGTTTGAAAAAAAGATTACAGAAAATAGGCAGTTTAATGAACATTTATTTGTTAAAAAATCGCTTGATAAAGATTTATTTTTCAATAATTTAGACAAAGAATCGTTTACATACATTTATTACAATCCTGATGCAGATTCAGGCGGTCAGTTTGTTATTACAGAAATACCTTACGAACAAGTTATTGAAGCATCAAAAAAATACCCTGATAACACATCTGAATTTTTTGACTATATTGTTTCAGTAGGAAGACAAACTGCAGTCGATGTTGACAGTGAATTCTTCCGTGATTCACTCGACAAATACAACAGTAACAGCCACTTCGCCGAAGGTCTGACTGATGATGTAAAAAATCAGCTTACAAATATTGCTTTGTCAGGCGATACCGATTTCAACCAAAAGGGTTATTATGACTCTTATTCAGAGATACAATCAGAACATCCTGATGCGATAATACTATTCCGTATGGGTGACTTTTATGAGGTGTTAGGTGATAATGCTCAAGAAGCAGCCGAGGCACTTAATTTAACGCTTATGTCACGAACAATTAACGGAGAAAAGATACCAATGGTCGGATTTCCGTCCTCTTATCTTGAAGATAACGAAAACTTGCTTGTTGAAATCGGTTATAAAATATTGACCGTTGAGCCGGAGGATATAGCGGAAAGAGCAAGCTTGCGTAACAAAGCACAGGAAGTTGCAAAGCAAAATAATTTGCCTTTTTCCGATAAATTCAGTATGGGTTTCGAAGATGATTTCGATACGGCAGTTTATGACGGAAGTATGTCAGCTGATGATTATGAAAAATTACAGCAAGCTGACATCGAACCAAAAGCCGACCGTCCGACAATCACTTGCGACTGGAGCGAACATTCTGCGTTTGAAGATGGCAAGACTTATTCGGTAGCAGATTTTGACAGAATTATGAAGTCTGCCGATGATGAATGGGTCAGACTCAGACAGTATGAGCAAGACACATATGGCAATGATATGGACGCAATATATCAAGCTTACGAAGATGGTGAAATTGACGGAGTTCATCAAGGCTATGCCAAAACAAAATTCATTATCAATATGCCCGACGGCACAAAATACACAGAGCGGCAGGATATAGGCGACGGTGACGGCGGTGTTATTGACTTTTTAAGGCAGTATGATAACTATAAAAATCTTGTGCCAATACTTGAACAGGAAAGAGATAACGAACCATCACTCTTAACTCCTGTTTATGGGGAAGAATTTGTAAAAGAAGTGGAAGAGCAATCGGACAATTTGTCCGCTCAGCAAAAGCGAGAAGATGTTATTTTTTCTTCTGATGGTAAAAACTATGTAATCACAGATGATAATTTTGCCGATGGTACAAAAAGTGAGCGTTATGCCAATAATATTAACGCAATAAAAACGCTTAAGGAAATTGAAAGCAGCAACAGACAGGCTACACCAGCAGAACAAGAAATACTTGCAAAGTATGTAGGTTGGGGAGGTCTTGACAGCTACTTCAAAGCTGAAAACAACGCACAACTAAAAGCTCTACTAAACGATGATGAGTATAAAGCTGCATTAGCAAGCACACTTACATCATTCTATACACCTCCTGCAGTTATCCGAGCAGTGTATAATGCACTTAATAACTTAGGATTTAAAACAGGCAATATCCTTGAGCCAAGCTGCGGTGTCGGCAACTTTATGGGGTTATGCCCGACCAATATGTCAGACAGCAAATTCTACGGAGTAGAGCTTGATGATATATCCGGCAGAATTGCAAGTAAGCTGTATCCGCAGGCTAATATTGCGGTGCAAGGCTTTGAAACAACCAATCTTCCCGATAATTTTTTTGACGCTGCAGTCGGTAATGTTCCGTTTGCTCAGCTTAAAGTGCTTGATAAAAAGTACGATAAATATAATTTCCTTATTCACGATTACTTTTTTGCAAAGACATTGGATAAGGTAAGACCGGGCGGCATAATTGCTTTTATTACTTCTAAGGGTACAATGGACAAAAAGTCCTCTAAAGTAAGAAAATACATAGCACAGAGAGCGGAACTTCTCGGAGCAATCAGACTTCCAAATGATACTTTTTCAAAGACCGCCGGAACGGAGGTTACTTCCGATATTCTGATACTGAAAAAGCGTGAGAGAATGATTGACATTGAGCCTGATTGGGTACATCTTGGCAAAGATGATAACGGTATTACAATTAACAGCTACTTTGTCGAACACCCGGAAATGATACTCGGCGAAATGCAAGAAGTTTCAGGACCGTTCGGAGCAAAAGCAGAGTGCATTGCTTATGAAAATGCAAATCTTGAGGACTTGCTGAATGAAGCTGTATCTAATATTGACGGAGAGTATAAAGCACAGGCAATTGAAAAGCTCTTTGAAGATACGGAAGATGATGAGGACGCAGACTTAATTCCTGCTACTCCTGATGTTAAAAATTTCTCTTATACAGTTGTTGACGGTGATATATATTATCGTCAAAACAGCATTATGGAGAAACAGAAGCCTAATAAAACCGCCGAAAAAAGAATAAAAGCTCTTGTTAAAGTAAGAGAGGCTCTTCGAGAAGTTCTTAATAATCAACTTGAGGATATGCCTGATGAGGTTATTGCAAACTCTCAGCGAAAGCTCAATATTATCTATGATAAGTTCGTCAATGAGTACGGTTATATTAATTCAAAAGCAAATATGAAGGCTTTCGAAAAAGATAACTCAATCAATTTGCTTGCATCACTCGAAAAATTTGACAGTGAAAAGAATTATAAAGGCAAATCGGATATTTTTAGCAAGCGAACAATTCAACCGCATAAAGCTGTTGATAAAGTCGATACAGCATCTGACGCACTTGCGGTATCAATTTCAGAAAAAGCAAAGATTGACTTGGAATATATGAGTCAACTCTACGGCAAATCTGTTGATGATATTATTGATGAGCTTAAGGGGGTAATATTTAATGTACCCGGAACGGACGTTTATCAAACTGCTGATGAGTATCTGTCAGGCAATGTAAGAGAAAAACTCAGAACAGCTTTATCATATAGTTACGATAAGCCGGAGCAATATGACAGCAATATAACCGCACTTAAAGCTGTTCAGCCCGTTGACTTAACTGCAACTGAGATTGATGTTCGTTTAGGTGCAACTTGGTTGCCTGTTGATGTGGTAAGGGACTTTATGTATGAAACTATAGGAACTCCCCGATACATAAGGGATTCGATAGATGTTTCGTATTCTGAATATAATTCCGAGTGGAGAATATCACATAAGAGCTTCGATAAATCTGTAAATGCAGTCAGCACATATGGTACTAAGAGAATCAATGCTTACAAAATACTTGAAGATACACTCAATTTAAGAGATGTAAAAATATTTGATAATGTTTTTGAGGACGGCAAGGAAAAAAGAATACTGAACAAGGAGGAAACAGCCATTGCTCAGAGTAAGCAGGAGCTTATAAAGAGTCGCTTTGCAAGTTGGATTTTTTCAGACAGAGATAGACGAGAAAGACTTTGCCGTCTTTACAACGAAAAATTTAACTCTGTTCGTCCTCGTGAGTATGACGGCAGTCACCTCATTTTTGATGGAATGAACAGTGAAATACAGTTAAGAGAACATCAGAGAAACGCAGTAGCTCACGCAATATACGGCGGAAATACATTACTCGCACATACCGTCGGAGCCGGAAAGACCTTTGAAATGGTCGCTATCGCAATGGAGAGTAAGCGTTTAGGTTTATGCAATAAGTCGCTGTTTGTTGTACCAAATCATATTACTGAGCAAATGGGTATTGAATTTATGCAGCTCTATCCTGCCGCTAATATCTTGGTTGCGACAAAGAAAGACTTTGAAACAGCGAACAGAAAGAAATTCTGCAGCCGTATAGCAACGGGAGATTACGATGCAGTTATCATTGGTCATTCGCAATTTGAAAAGATACCGATGAGCATTGAAAGGCAGCGTCAGATTATCGAAACGCAGATTGATGATGTTATTGAAAGCATTGCGTTTGCACAAGACAACAACGCTGAAAACTTTACAATAAAACAGCTCGAAAAAACAAAAAAGAATTTGGAAAACAAACTACAAAAGCTCAACGACCAATCAAGGAAAGATGATGTTGTTACCTTTGAGGAGCTTGGTGTAGACAGATTGTTCGTTGACGAAGCACACTACTACAAAAACTTGTTCCTTTACACTAAAATGCGAAATGTAGCAGGTGTAAGTCAGACCGAAGCACAGAAGTCAAGCGACCTCTTTATGAAGTGCCGTTATCTTGATGAGATTACAGACGGTAAAGGTATTATATTTGCAACAGGTACTCCTATAAGCAATTCAATGACAGAGTTATACACAATGCAGAGGTATTTGCAGTACAACAAACTTGTTGATTTAGGATTGAGTAATTTTGATGCGTGGGCTTCTACCTTTGGTGAAACGGTAACAGCACTCGAACTCTCCCCGGAAGGCAATGGGTACAGAGCCAAGACAAGATTTGCTAAATTCTTTAATTTGCCTGAACTGATGAGTACCTTTAGGGAAATTGCAGACATTAAAACCGCTGATGTTTTAGATTTAGATGTTCCTGAAGTAGAACGACATAATGTTCTTACCAAACCATCAGAGCAACAAAAAGATATTCTCGCCGGACTTGCAGAAAGAGCGGAAAATGTTCGTAGTAGTGCTGTTGACCCTTCGACAGATAATATGCTCAAGATTACTAATGACGGCAGAAAACTTGCACTTGACCAGCGCCTTATCAATCCTATGCTGCCTGATTTTGAGGGAAGTAAATTGAATGCTTGTGCGGATAATATTTTTTCTCTGTGGGATAAAACAAAAGAAGATAGACTTGCACAGATGGTTTTCTGTGACATATCTACTCCCAACGGCGCAGGAAAATTTAATGTATATGACGATTTAAAAGAAAAACTCATAGCAAAAGGTGTTCCCGAAAACGAAATTGCATTTATTCACGATGCTAAGACTAATCAGCAGAAGCAAGATATTTTCAGTCAAGTAAGAAGTGGCAAAATAAGGGTTATTATCGGCTCTACCAGTAAAATGGGAGCGGGTACTAACTGTCAGGATAAACTTATAGCCTTACATCACCTCGATTGCCCTTGGCGTCCTGCAGATTTACAGCAGCGTGAAGGCAGAATTATAAGACAGGGCAATAAAAATTCTTTGGTACATATCTATAGCTATGTAACTGAAAATACTTTTGATGCGTATTTGTATCAGCTTGTTGAAAACAAGCAAAAGTTTATAAGTCAGATAATGACGAGTAAATCACCTGTTCGTTCTGCAGAAGATGTTGATGAGCAGGCTCTATCCTACTCTGAAATCAAGGCTCTTGCAAGTGGTAATCCGCTGATAAAAGAGAAGATGGATTTAGATGTTCAGGTGTCAAAGCTCAAAATTTTAAAAGCAAACTTTTTAACTGTAAAGTACGAACTTGAGGATAAAATTGCTAAACAATTCCCTTATAAGATTGCTGAGGCTAAATACAAAGTCGAAAAGATAGAAAAAGACATAGCTCTTGCTCAAAGTCATATTACCGATGATTTTGAACTTAAAATTAAAGGCATTACTTATAATGACAAAAAAGAAGCAGGACAACAACTGCTTCTTGCTTGTGATAAAAGCATTGGCTCTGATAAAGTCAGAATTGGTGAATATAAAGGCTTTATTCTCGACCTAAGATTTGACTCTTACCATAGTAATAAATATATTTTAACGCTTAATGGCTCTGCTCATTATGATGTTGAATTAGGTCAGGATATTTTCGGCAATTTGACGAGAATTGATAATGTACTTAAGTCCTTGCCCGGTGAGCTTGAAAAAGCAAAAAATGAACTTTCAAAGGTTGAGAGCGACTGTGATTCAGCAAAAGAAGCTGTCAATACCACTTTTGACAAAGAAGAAGAGCTTAATACGAAACTTGCTCGACTTAAAGAACTTAACGCTATTCTTGAAATGGACAATTCGTCCAATAAAGCAAATAAGAAACAAGATATAGTAGAGAGTAGTGATGATGAGTATCACTATGCCAAGGTCAACGAAAAGCAAAAAGACATTCTTTTTTCTGAGGGTTACAAAGATTTTGCACCCTCGGATGACGGAGGAAAATTTATCGTAAAATATCCTGCTGCTGACAAAGTCAAAGTGCAACAGTTGCTCAACAATAATGCTATTAAATTATAACGAAAGGTCGGTAAATATGAATACAACAGTAAAAAACGAGGTAATGTTACCGGAATTTGTAAGTCAGCTTATCAGAATTGCTAAATCTGAGGGTATGAACAATGACAGTAACGACATAGAGAAGTTTGGCAAATATGTTGCAGAACTTCAGACTCAAATTATTGCTTTAGAAAAGCAAATTGAAGCTATGAATAAAAGTCTTGAAAACCTGCAAGACGAAAAGATTAAAGACGCTCAGGAAACAATGATTAATGAGAGCAAAAATAAAGTTTCAAATTTAAAATTATATGGAAAAAAATGCAGCAGCACATTGAAATCACTTCTTATGACATTCAGACTGAAAGGTAGTAATGCTTTCAAAACAGCTTTGAAGGCAACAAAATTTGATTCGCTTGTAAAAGAAGGTGCAAAACTCTATCATTCAGCTTCGGAAACATTCAAAACAAGTGCGGAACGAACTAAGTTGCTTTCTAAAGAATTGGGCGGAGTAAGACATTCCGCCGCAAATGTGGTAGCAGTGCTTGCTGGCAAAGATATAACCGAAGCTCCAAAGCACCTTGATAATGATAAAGGCTTGCTTCATCTCATTGAAAAAGGTTTTACAGGATTATCGCAGAAATGTGATAAACTTGGCTCTCGTGCGGACAATTTGTCTGATGAAATCGGTTACAGGTATATGAAAATTTCAGCAGAACAAAAGGACATTCTTTCTTCTGAGGGATACAAAGAGTTTTCGCAGTCTGATGATGGAAATTATATTATTAAGTATCCGGCAGAAGAAAAAAACAATATTATTAAAATTGTAAATAATCAGAATAATACAATGAAAAATGTGAGGTAATTGATATGACAAACAAAAAAGTAATTTATCAGGATATACCGATTGAAAATGCTCGTAAATCTGTTGGAACAATTGAAAAGCTCCGTAACCGAGATACTGACGGTGACGGAAGATGCGATTTTGTTGATAATAATTACAATAAACCTTCTGATGTTTACTTGAAACTTAGCGAAGAAGAGTATCAACGCTTGTTGCAAACAAAGCGTGACGAATATATCAGCAATACACGCAAGTCCGGTGATCACTACATAGTTAAATGTAGTGAAGCTAACAAAGATGAAGTCGTAAGGTTAATCAGAACTGTAAAACATTCAATGCCAATGACATAAGAGGTGAACATAATGAGTGATAACTTTACCGTTCAGCCACCGAATACGCTGTCGCAAGTTATAATAACTCCTCTTCAGCAACCACGAAGAGGAACGGTTGCTCTTGCTAATGTGACTGTTGATGATACTATCACTATTAACAGCATTGCTCTCAAAGAAAGCAAATATGGCGGTCTGTATGTAAAAATGCCTGCAAAGCTAACTAAAGACGGTACATACATTGACGTTGCACATCCGTTTAACAGCAAGGTCAGGCAGACGCTTAATGATAAGCTGATTGATATGTACGAAACAGGTCAATTTACTTATATTGACAATGCTACAAGCAACAAGAAATATTCACCGCAAGTAAGAATTGTAAATTGCTCTAAATATAATAAGGGAAATACCTTTCTTGCTCGTGCGGATTTAGTAGTATCTTCTTTTGTGGTGCATAATGTAAAACTTAGGCATACAGACAATGGTAATTTAACAATCAGTATGCCGGCTTACTTATCTTCTACCGGTGAATACCGCTCAATTGTAGTGCCAAAGAGCAAAAATTCTTATCAGTTGCTTAATAAGGCATACATCAATGAGTACAACACTGAGTATATGTACAAAAGAGCAACTGATGATAATATTAAGCGGTTAAAAAAAGCCGGTGTAGAGTTTCAGCTTGCAAAGTCAGCAACTGACAATCTCATTAAATTTAAAGCTACTGATGCCAATAAGGTAATGTCAGTTATAAATCAGGCAACAGTTTCAGCACCAAAAATCATAGGATAAATTTTTAAAGAGGGAGTATTGATTGCTCCCTCTTTTGTTGTTTAAGGAGATGGTCATATTGTCACAACCAAGTCAAAATATCTTGCGTAATCGTAAGAAAAGCAAAAAACCTATGATTATTATGCTAAGCATTATGTTTGTTATCTTTTTTCTGTTGGTGTCATTAGGTATTTATTCTGTCCTTAATTATAGTTATGAAAACAATATAACTATACAGGATATGAAAAATTTTCAGTTACTGACAGCTATCATCAATATGTTTTCATTTGATTTCTCTTTGCCATTTGGAATTGAGATAATTAAGCAAATTTTAAAGATACATTTTTCATTATGGTGGATGTATCTTATAGTTGCCGCATTAATATGGATAATGTTTTTATCAGCAGACAGAAATGATTTCAAGGGAATGGAACACGGTTCTGCCAAATGGGCAGATGATGAACTGATAGAAGAATTTTCAAATCCCGAAAATGCAATACCTGTTGCAAAAGATTTCTATGTACCGATTGACGGCTCTAAAACAGCTAATCTTAATGAAATAATGATAGGCGGTTCCGGTGCAGGTAAGACCTTCAGAGGTATTAAGCCACACATTATGCAAATGCTTGGAAGCTATGTAGTAACAGACCCAAAAGGTGAGCTGTATCGTGACTTATCCCGTATGCTCATTGCTAATGGCTACAAGGTCAGAGTGCTTAACCTCAAAGATTTGCATTACAGCAATTCTTACAATCCTTTTGTATATCTTAAATCCGAGCAAGATGTTTTTTCGTTGTCTGATTTATTTATGAAAAATACGAAAGGGGAAGGTGAAAAAGATGATTTCTGGAGTGGTGACGCCCAAAAAATTCTTTCAATGCTTATGCTTTACCTTTTCAAGGACGATACGGAAATAAAATCGTTCGGCAGAGTTGTTCGTTTAGTTAATAGTGTTTCATACTCTGATAATCAAATTGATATGTCTTGTGAACTTGCAAGATGTATGAACAAGCACGCTGCAAAATATCCCAATGATTTTGGCACAATCAGCTGGACAGGATTTCAAGGCTTGCCACAGGAAACTATGGCTTCGGTTCTTGAAGTATTATCCAACAGACTTACACTGTTTGCTACAACTGACTTGGACGCAATCACATCAACTGATGAGATGGACTTTGATATGGTCGGTGTCGAAAAAACTGTAATATTCCTTATTTTACCCGCAGCAAGAAACACATACAAGGCAATCTCAAATATCTTTTACACTCAGTTATTTGAAAGGCTTATGTATATAGCCGATACGAAGTACAACGGCTGTTTACCATTGCTTGTAAGCTGTGAAATGGACGAATTTGCAAATATAGGTGAAGTACCGTCCTTCAATGAAATTCTTTCTGTTGTAAGAAGCTACAACATAAGAATATGTATTGTGCTGCAAGGTCTTGCACAGCTTAAGGCTATCTACGAAAAAACATACGAAGCTATCATCGGTAACTGTGATATTTTTACTTTGCTTGGCTCAAAGGATAAGGATACACTCGAATATGTATCCGCTAAGCTTGATAAAATTACCGTTCGTGGTGATAGCAGAAGTTATAATCGAGGAATGTCAAATGGTGGCGGTGGGCAGGATACTGAAGCTTACATTGAAAGACCTCTGCTCTATCCTAACGAAATCAAAAAAGCTATTAAGCCTAAAGGAAAGACCCGAAAGTATGGCGGAAGCTGCATAGTTTTCGTTGGATATGAAGACCCTGTTTATCTACCAAAATTTGACACTCCATCTCACCCACGCTTTGCCGAATGTGGCTCAAAATACAAGGAATATGTACATAATTGTACAGATGTTTCTGTTGTATATATGCCAATATGGACGCAACGATTAATTGAATATCATAAAATGTATGATAAGCATAATACACAATCTAAAGAAGAACTAAAAGCATATGAAGAAGAAGTCGAAATACAGAAAGAGCAGGAGCAAGCAGAGCTTGAAGCTGAATTTGAACGCAATAATGTTCAGATTGAACTTCCTGCGAATGAAGAACCGTCAGAAGAAGAATATGAGGAATACTGCGAAAGTGTTGACAACGGAGAGTTACCTCCTGTGCAGGATTTTTCAGATGAGCCTTATGAGGACGATTTTATGTTTGACATAAGTCCTGTAGTTGAAAAAATAAAGGAGATGCAACAAGTAAATGAATAGTGTTGAAGATACTGCTCAGACAATGTTTGCTACACAAACTGTTAAAGGCGTAGTGCAACAAGCAACATCAATCATTATTAATAAAGCGATTTACGGAAACAACGGAAAAAATCATAATGTTGTAACCGAAACAGCACAACAATCCGTGCAACAGAAAAGCAATAATGTAAATGAATTGTCAAGCAATATTAAGCTAACAGGGCAATTCACTGATATTGCTTATGCTGACACAGACAAAATCACTGAAAAAGCTATATCTGAACTGTGTAAGGATGACGAAAAGCTCTTAAATAATGTAATGGATACATACAACAACGCTGTTAACGACGGCTTGCTCAAGCGTGAGTGGTCGAAAGCCGAGAGTGATGTAATCTATACTCTTACCGACAAAGGCAAAGAGCTGGTCAATTCAGAGGATTTTAAAAAGCAGCTCGAAAAAAACATCAAGAATACATTGTACAACGAAAACTTTAAAAATACAGCCGTGGTAGAATTTACCGGAACTAAAGATGATGTAAATGTATTTAGGTATGTAGATACACTCAATATCAAATCCTTTGATAATAACCCCGTTATGAAAAAAATGTTTGATATGCTTAAAAAGTATGAGTTTATTAGCGTAGATGAGAACGGCAATGCAAAGCCGACTGATAAACTTAATACCTATTTTGCCCAGCAGGACAGAAAAGGTATTAAGACAAATCTCAAAATTACAAAAGTTACACCTGATAATATGCAGCAAGCGGCAGATAAAATACAAAAAGCGAAACAAGCAGCACAAGCGACAAAAAAGAATGCCGAAGTAGCTACTAAGGCTGCTAAAACAACGGTAAATGCGGCTGCTAAGACGGGAGCGGCAACTGCTACAGCCGGGGTTTCTATTGCTGTTGACATTAGTAAAAAAGGTTTTGAGTTACTAAAAAAATCAAGCAACAGTTTTAGTACACAAAATCACATAAATAAGTCATAAAAGAGAGTTTTAATGCTCTCTTTTTTATTTTATAAAAGCGGACAATTTGTCCGCTTAATTTTTTAGAAAGGGGTTTTCAAAAATGAAAATCAATGTTAAGAAAGCAGGAAAAAATATTATTAAAGCATATGCAACGGTAGCTGTTATTGCTAATACAATTGCTTTAAATGTTTCGGCGTCCGCACTTCCTGAGGGTATGCCTGATAATGTTGATACAAGCAGTTATGATGCAATTGTAAGTATTGTATTTTGGGCAGCCGGTATTATTATTGCTTCAGCCTCTATGGTTCCCGGATTTCACGCAATGAGCGAAGGTAAAGCTAATGAAGATAAGAGAGGATTTAACTCCGGTCTTACAGCTGTAATTGTCGGTGCTGTTTGTAGTATCGCGTGTGTTGCTGTGCGATATATCTTTTTCTGATTTTCAAAAAAATTGTGGCTGTACATTTATGTATGGCCACAATGGAGGTGCATTTTTGATTGAAAAAACGTATTAATAAAAAAACAAATCGTAAAATAATCGGTATAGTTTTTATCGTTATTACATTGTTATCAATATCTTCCATTTCGGCTTTTGCGGTATCAACTTCCTGGGGACTTGTTCTTGATAGAGTTGATACAAGCTATTTTCATTCGTTTGTAGATAAAAGTGATTGGTCAGAAGTCAGAAAAAGATGTTATAACAATGCTTATGATTTATCGTCTAAGTTCAATGGTTATTTGGTAAATACCAATCCCGAACAGAATATTGTTAATCAACTTAATTATATTCGTGCGAACGGTGACCAAGTATTAGCAGCGAACTATGGCTCGGAATGGAATAATTTATATTCAGAAATAAGCAATTTAATAGATGATGTGGATCAAATTTGTGGTGGAGGTAGTAATATTCCTGTTGTAAATGGTAAAGAAGTTACAACTGAAGTATATCAAAATATGATTAGTAACATCACGGATAAATACAATGAACTTTATCAATTAACTACTAAAATTTATTCATCTTATACATCAGCAAAATTTACTGCTTCCGATACTGTTGAAATTCTTGGAAAAAACGGATATGAGATATTTACAACTTTGTGGAATGAACTCGGTGTGCTGATTAAAGCAATCGGTACAGGTTCTACATCTACATCATATTTATTCGGTGTTTCCTGGACTTCGGATAATATTAAAGATATAGCTAATACGGTAAGTCCTATTATTAAGGCTTTTGCATATGGTTTGGCTGGTGTGCTATTTGGTATAAATGTATCTCGTTCGGCTTTACAGTTTGAGTTAATGGAAGCTAAAGGGCTTTTTAAAATATTTGCAAGAGTCTTGCTTATTAAAGTCTGGATAGACTTATCTATAAACATATGTATATATGTCTTAGCAATAGTTAATAGTTTAACTTCTCAAGTTATAAATACATTTACATACAGTCAGACTATTTTTGATGCATATAATGCGAGCAGCAATCAATCTGTGGTCGATAACGATGCTTTTGGAGGAATAGGAGCTATTATTAATCTTATTACTTCTTTTTCACACAGTTTGCCTGAACTAATACTTGAAGGTGCTGTTATATTCTGCATACTTAGCGTTGTTATTAAACTTATTGCGAGAGGATTTGAAATAACAGCATTAGTTACTATTTCGCCATTATTCTTTTCTACTTTAATTGGAGAAGAAACAAGACCCTATTTTAAAAAATTTATGGCAGCGTTTTTATCTACTTGTTGTTATTTGCTTTTTGTAGCAGCAGTATATGCTGTCGGCACTGTATGGATAAGTGATAGCCTTACATCTGCTTCAACTGCACAGGGCGTATTATCTTGGTTCGGTAAAAATTTTGCAACAGCTTTAATTCTTATAGCTTGTTGTCATATTGTTAGAAAGCCACCAAAAGTTTTGACAGATTTAGTTTCAGTGTAGTGGGAGGTTAATATGAGAAAAGTACAGATGACGAAGCAACAAACTATCAGACCTTATGAAAAAATGTTTGGATTGACAATTAAGCAAATTATAGGAATAGTTATAGGTGGAGTGACGGTAATAGCTACACTTGTTATACTGTTATTCGTTTTAAAATTACCGACGGAATTAGTTATGGCATTGATTTTTGTAGAAGTAGTTTCTACAATTCTTATAAGTATAGTAAGAGTGAACGGTATGAGCCTTATCAAACATTTTATTGTGTGTATGAAAGGTCCTGTTTACAGACCTTACCAAAGCAAAGGAGCTAAATACTATGAAGAAAACGACGAGTAAAATATATGTTGAACAGGAAAAAGAAAACCCGCAGAGAAAAAAGTCACAGTCTAAAAAAGTAAAGAAAACCGCTCAGGATACTATTCCTTTTGACGAGATTTATGATAATGGCATTTTTCGTATAGGTGATACATATTCCCTGATTTTTTATATTCCAAACATTGATTATAAGGTGTTTAAAGATAATGAGCGTAACGGCATATACAAAAGGTATCAAAAACTTCTTAACTGTTTGCCGTCTGAGGTTAAATATCAAGAATTTATTGTTAATACAGACATTGACATTAATAATTATGTAGATGCTTTAGTTCCGCAATACAATGGTGTTTGTACTCAAGAAATATATGATAGCTTTGTTGAGAAGCAAAAAGCTATCATCGCAGAAGCCGAGAACAGCTCTTGTGAACAGCAAATATATGGTGCTCTTTCATTTAAGCCTGTTGTGAAAATGGATAGTATCAATGTACTTTTTAAGCATTATAATGAAATTGCAGCTCAGTTTGCTGAGATTAATATCAAGACTGAACTTCTCCCGCCTGAGAAAAGTTTTGAAATCATTCATCGCATTTACCACTTTTCTAATCCTGAACAGTTTTTACTCCCTACATCTTTTTTCAATGTAGATGTAAATCTTAAAGATTATCTTGCACCGTCATCATTTAAGTTTGCTTCCAAATACAATGAAGTCGGCTTAGATTATTCTTGTGTGATGTTCGCAAAAAGGTTTTCAAGAACTTGTGATGATGAGTTTGTTATGGACTTGCTTGACAATTCTTCTAAAATCATTGTCAGTAAGCATTTTTCAAGACTTGAAAAGGACACGAGTCTTGATATTCTCAAGGAACAGATGAATGACCTACAAGGTAGAATTGACCGTAGACTTGAGATAAATTATAAGCGTAGTGGTGCAAGTGGTGGTAGTAGTTTCATTCCTTGGTCTTTGCAGAGGAGAAAAAAAGAGCTTGAAGCTCTTGAGGAAAAATTATCATCTACAGACTGTGATTTGTTTGAATTTGCTATGTATATCTATGTTGCAGCTAACAGCCTTAAAGAACTCAATGACCTAAGAGATTATATTAAGCAAACAGCTCGCAGACATCAGGTTACACTTGATGTACTGACAGGCGCTACAATTCAAGAAAAAGGTTTGCAGTGTATATTGCCATTTGCTCAGCCGGCTTTGTCCGATGATAAAACTTTGCTGGGGCAACCGTTTTACTTCGCTACTGATGAGGTAGCGAATCTCATTCCTTTTACTTATCAAAACAATATTATCCAGTCGGGAATATGCTACGGCATTAATCAGATTACGCATATGCCGATTATTATAGACAGAAGTGAGGGACTTAACGCTAACGGCTTTGTCGTCGGCACTTCGGGTGCAGGTAAATCAATGGCAGGCAAGTTGGAGTTTCTGAACGGAGCATTGAAGTATCCTGATGATGTATTTATTTTTCTTGACCCTGAGAGGGAATATATGGCAGCAATGACTAAGAATAATGCTTTTGACGCACAGGTGATTACTGTTTCGCCAAACACAAATACGCATATAAACTTATTTGATACTGATATAACATATACAGACGAGGGTCAATCCGCCGTCGCTCTCAAGACAGACTTTATAATGACATTTTGCGAATGTGTAAAAGGCTCTGGGCTTACTGCAAACGAAAAAACTGTACTTGACAGATGTGTAAACTTAGTGTATCAAGATTTCTTGGCTAATGATGGTGACAAAAAATATTTGCCTACGCTCGTAGATTTCTACAACATTTTGCTTGCCCAGACCGAAAAGGAAGCAAAGGATATGGCACTTAAACTTGAACTGTATGTTAAAGGTAACTTCAGCACATTTGCTCATCATACCAATGTTGACCTTAACAAGAGAATTATTATCTATGATGTACAAGAAATGGGCAAGCAGCTCTCTGACATTGGCTCTCTTGTAATTCTTGAAAGTATTTGGCAAAAGGTTATTGAAAACCGAAAACGAGGTATTCGTACTTGGTTTACTACGGATGAGTTTTCTATGTTCTTCCGAGATACAAACGGTGTGTTTAGAACAGGCGATTTCTTCGAAAACGTGTATAAAAGAATTCGTAAGTATGGAGGTGTAGCGTCAGGTTACACACAAAATATGTCAGAAGTTATGGAAAGCCCGCAGGCAACAAAAATGCTACAAAACAGCAATTTTTGCATTATGTTGGCTCAGAATGAAACAGACTTAGATAAGATTAAGAGTATGTTCAAATTATCAGAAAAACAGGCGGCTTATCTTGATATTGATGAGCCCGGCAAAGGTCTGATTAAGAACGGTAAGCAGATAATCCCATTTGATAATCAGATTAATAAAAATTCAGCTGTGTACAAGTTGTTCTCAACCAAAATGGCTGACCAAAAGAAAGAGTGATGATACAATGAATGTATTAATTGTAGCCGACAGGGTCAACGGCAAAGCATATACGGATATTATTAATAAGCTGAAAAATACTAAAACCATAGGTGTAATTAATACAGTATCTCAAACATTAGTTACAGAAATTGGAACTCGCTATACACCTAATTCAATAATTATTGATACGGCAGTAGATTATAATAATCTTTTGCCGCAGATAACCGAACAGATAGGCAATACATACAACTACATCAAAATAGTAGTATTGGCAGAAGCAGACGAGAGCAGAATATTCCCGTCTGCTTCTGTAATTAAAGGTGCAATATCAAGTGCTAAGCTCGCTCAGATACTTGAATCAACAGGGGATAATGTTGTGACCGGCATTGACAATGAGAGCAAAGAAGTTCCAAAGCCTGTAGAAAAAGCACCTAAGAAAACACCGACTCGAAAGCCGAAAAAAATTAAGAACAAGAAAAAGAGGAAAGACTTTAAATTTAATCCGCTATTGTTAATTCCTTTTGTAGCTGTTGTGGTATTGATTGTTGTTGCACTGTGTGTCAAATCCTGTAATAAAGCAACGGATAAACCATCAGCAGAAACAACATCAAGTATTAAAGAAGTTGTTACTACTACAGCTAATCAAACTCAACCTGTATCAATCCAAAGTGTAACCATTCCTGCACAGGCAACAGTGTCCGTTGCAACTGTTGCAGCCGACAATACTCAACCTGCAACTGCTGCCATTGCTACCGTAAGCAATAGCCATCAGAACGACACAAAAGAAGAAAGTCGTTTCAAGAGCGAGAGTAGAAATAATAATAATCAAAGCAACAACAATCACAACTCAAATGATAATCAGAATAACAACGGTGGAAACAACTCAGGTTCTCATAGTTATGTTACAGTAAGCAAGCCCGAATATAATTACTCAAGCAATCAGAGTAAGGATATAGAGGTAAGTGGTATATCACTTAATTATCTTTCAAAAACTTTAACAGCGGGTGAAAGTATAAACTTATCTGCTAATATAACTCCCTCAAATGCAACAAATAAGTCAGTCAGCTGGAGCACATCAAATTCTAATGTAGCTACAGTAAATAACGGCTATGTAGTTTCCCATTCTGCGGGTACAGCTTATATAACTGCAACTGCCGGTAATCATTCTGCAACTTGCACTGTTGTAGTCAAAGAAAAGGAAACTCAAGACAGTGTATACATAACACCGGCTGAAAAGTATTGTAATATTAATGAAGTGATCACCTTTACTCTTATTAATGCAAATAACTGTTCATTCAATATTAGCAACCCAAGTGCAGTTCAAATAATAGGCGGAGGAACAAATAGAATACAAATTAAAGCAAAATCAAGAACAACGGTTACTATTACGGCAACCAATAACAGCACAGGCAGAGAATATACAGCAAAATTAATTATTGAATAAGGAGATATAAATTCTATGGTAATTTGCTATACAACCAAGGAAAACATTAATCATTACACAACCGATTTCGATAACATTGACAGATTCACCGAGGAGCACCCATATGCGACGATATGGTATGCGTTCAACGAAAAAGATGATGTTTCTTCATCTAATGTTGAAAGGGAAAAGTGCCCTATTTGTGGCAACGCTATTCTAAAAGGACAGAATAATTACTACTGCTCAAATTATAAAAAAGGATGTCAATTTTCTTTGCCGTTCTTGATTTGTGGTAAAAAATTGACTGCAACTCAACTTATTATGTTGCTTAGGCAACACAGAACGAAAACTATAAGCGGATTCAAAAGTAAGACCGGTAAACCTTTCAGTGCAGTTCTGCGTTATGATACCAAAACAGCAAAGTTGCATTTTGAATTTCCTAATGCGAAGTAAGTCAAAAAGTCTGTTGAAAAAACAACAGGCTTTTTTAATTGCTCTGATATAGAACAACTAAAAAAGCCTATTGTATTAATGAAACGAGGTGAATTTATGAACAGAAATCTTTTTAAAATGCCTAACGATATTTTTGGCGGTAAGCTCTCTGCCGGAGAAATCAAAGTCCTTGCGGCTCTCCATTCGCTACGCTCTAAATCGATATACAGAGGGCAGAAGTATATCAAGGTAAATCAAGCCACAATTGCCCGTATTTGCGGCTTTTCTTCTGCACGAACAGTTTCATCGGCTATTGCCAAACTTTCCTTATACGGCTATATTCGAGCTATTAGACGCTATTATGCCGATTACCATAAGCTGGACGCATATGTATATACCCTGCCGGTTATGAGAAAAAACTATTTCTTTGTTGACCGTAAAATATTTAAGCATAAACTTACATCAGCTCAGTTTAGAATGTATTTATTCTTCTGCAAGGCTGCGAATCCATCTAATAAGCGTTGTTGGAACAGCTTTAATGATATTGCCAACGCTTTAGGAATTAAGCGTACAGTTGTAGTTAAGACTGTAAAGGAGCTTATTTCAATGAAGCTCATAAGAAAGTATAGAATTAAAAAAAGTGACGGCAGCTTTTCTGATAATCATTACAAGGTTATTCCTTTGCAATATACCTATAAATTTAGGAGAAAAAGGAAAAGACCTTGCCGCTCACTACTTCGACAAGGTCTAAATATATGCTATAAATTAGCATATGCATCTTCACTTACAAGTGTAAAACAAACGGTTGCATTTGTCAAGAGGAAAAGTAGGAAAAATTTATTTTTTGTAACAAGGGGTAGTCCATTTTTTTGCAGTACATATGATAGTACCCACTTTTATACCAACAGAAAAAAGAATAGAATTAGATTATACTTAAAGTATAGATGTAATTTAACCTTATATCACTTAAAAAATCCGTTCAAATGCAATGACTCGCACAGCAAGCGCAAAAAATGAACTTGTATTGCGTTTTTCTTATTCTGCTGGTTATCTTGCAAATATGCTGATTGTCTGATATAATGTTCAAGTAAGGAAACGGTGGCGGCTGTTTCAGCTCCCTTGCGAAAGGGGGTGAGTATCTTAATGACTGATGTAATTTTATTACTCACATTTGCTATTGCTTTGACAGTAGTAAATGAAATCATAAAGAACATAAGAAAGAAATAACCGCCCTGTACTGCGAATACAAGGCGGTTGTCATTTAATATAACCATTTTGTAAGCGAAACAGCTAAAACCGTTTCTTTACACTATTATATTATCACAATCAAAAATTTATGTCAACAGTCACAGAGTTTTCTGTGGCTGCTTTTTGTTAAGCGGACAAATTGTCCGGTTGGGAGGTAGTTAATTTTATGAGTATAATTATAATTTCAATATTCTACATTTATTATCTGATTGCGGTTAATTATTACCGACGAGAGCTGCATTTCAGATTTATTGCGTACAACAAAATGCAAGGAAAAGATAAAGCACCGATTTCATTTAAGAAGTTGGTGCTTTTTTCTGCAATTATTGTTGCAATTATTACGGTTGTCGGCTTATGTGTTGGAAACAACACACTTATTTTAATAAACACATTACCTGTCATAGCACTGACTTTTCATTTACATTTAATGCGTAAAAGAATTGCCGCAGCAGACAGAAATAATAACAAGGAGGACTAATTATGAAGGTTATAAAAAGCCGTGACGGTCAGGAATATTACAATTTCACAAGGGAGGAAAAAGAGCAGGCAAAACAGATGTCCACGCTCGAATACTTGGAAAGAACATATGGCTACCATTTTACGAAAGCAGGCACTATGATGCGTTGCAAGGAACACGATAGCTTTATTGTGCGTGCTGACGGACGAGGTTGGTATTGGAATAGCAGAGGATTTGGTGGTTCTGATGTTATAGAATTTATGATAAAAGTGGAAAACAAGTCATATGAAGAAGCCCTGATGACACTTTTTAATGTGAACAAAAGTAATTCCGTTGCAGTACCGCAATACAAAAAAGCGGAGCAGCTTCCTCCGGAAGAACTAAAAAAAGATTTGCAAATGCCGGTAGCTGTACAAGGTAAGTACAAACGAGTATTTGCTTATTTAACGAAAACTCGCTGCATAGCTCCTGAAATAGTCAATGAGCTTATGCACAAAAAGTATTTATACGAGGATGTAATGCACAACTGTGTGTTTGTCGGTTACGGAACAAATAAACTGCCGGCATATGCTACTGTGCGTGGCACTTTAACGGAAGTGCAGTACAGAAAAGACTCTCCCGGTTCAGATAAGAGTATATCATTTTTTGTTATGGGAAAGGACAATACAACGGTAGATGTATTTGAATCGCCTATTGATTTGCTTTCACACGCAACAATGTGCAATATCGAAACAGGTAATCCGCAAGAATGGCTTAACGCTACACGCTTAAGTCTTGCCGGTGTATCTGACAGAGCATTAGAAACTTTTTTGCAAAATCATCAGACAGTCAGACATATAAACTTACGATTAGATAATGACCTCGCAGGCCGAAAAGCTTGTGAGGTCATTTCCGAAAAGTATAAAAATCAAGGTTATCGTGTTGATACAATCCTGCCACGCACAAAAGACTACAACGAAGATTTGTGCAGATATGCTGAACTGCACAATATGCCGGACTTGCCTTTACAGCTACCAACAGAAAAAGAAAATCAGGCAGCTTATACTTACTTAACGGAGAAGCTCGGTATAGCACACGAAATTGTTGCTACGCTGATTAACAAGAATTATATTTGCTCAGATGCAGAGAATATTTCTTTTGTTGGTCATAATCGAGGTGGATCACCTGTTTATTCTTATAGCGTAAGCATTAACGATAATTCTATTAGTGTATCGGGGTCAACAAAAAATAGCTTCTACTTAAAAGGTTATGATAAAAGTAAAGTTATTGTATATAAATCTCCGATTGACTTATTGGCTGACGCAACTATGAGCAACCTTACTTTTCGCAGTAAGCGTGAGTGGCTCAATTCAACAAGATTATCTCTTGGCGGAACTGATGATACAGCTTTGCAGAATTTTCTTGCTGAAAATCCTGATATTAATCAAATATGTTTTCAGCTCGGTGGCGAAGAAATTGACATTGAAACGAGCAGACATTTTTTGCAGAAGTATAGTGATAAAGGATACTCTTGCACCGGTTTTCAATCTGTCGGTCAGAGCATAGTTGAAGAATTAGCCGCAATGCGACAAGGTGTACCTTTATCTAACAGTCTGAATTGCAAATAAGCATAGGATAAATGTTGCTTATAAAAGTCAAGTAGATAGTATCTTAAAATCATTAAGAGTTGATGAAAAACAACACGCAGGCACATCAAACGAGTGCCTGCGTGTTGCTTATTGTTCTTCGTGTGTTGAAACATCGCTGTAATTCAATCCGTTAATAAACGAACTTGTAATTGTAATAAATTTTGATGTCATTGTTTCTTCACGCAACAAGTCATAATAAAATTCGAACTCGTAATTACCTAAAGCAGATATTAACAAAATATCTAAACAAACTTCATCACGGTTACGATATTCCATATCTCTTACGAGCTTATTTTTTAAGCTGTATAGCTTAGAAGCGTTACAATTGCGAGCAATGTATTGTCCGTCTAATCGAGCTGAATCAATCAATTCTTTAATGCTCATTTTAATACTTGGGTCAATTTGTGATGGCTTAACATTAAAGATTTTTGCTAACTTAATTATGTTTTCATTTGATATAGTTTTGTTGCTATCTTCTTCAATATTTTCCCACCTTGCAATCATTGGTTGGTCGCATCCCACAAGCTCAGCGAGCTGAGCTTGTGTGTAATTGAATTCTTGACGATATTCTTTTATAAGATATTTTTTCATTTCGATTGTCCTTTCTCGTTCTCGTAAATATAATCTTTAAGTTCACCGGTGTAAACTAAATTAAATTTTTCTTTGAGTGCATCTAAAATACAAAAAGTTAAATCATATTCATTAAAAGCGGGTCTTATTTCTTTTCCGTTTTCATCTAATACAACAAAATCTATATCAGCGAGTGAATCTTCAATAGCTTGTTTAATTTTTTCGTAGCCTTTGACTGTTATGCGAGTTTCTTCCACATAGAAATCTGGGACAGGCGTTCTTATTGAATTAACAACACGTTGCCATTCGCTCTGTATTTCTTCATTAACTAAACTAAAAAATTTTTCTTTGAAGATATGTTCGACAGCATCTCTTACTTCGAAAAGAACATCAAAAGTATGCTTGATTTTGTCTTTTTTGCCTGACATTAATTCATATAATGTCGGAATTTCAATTTTTCCGAGGCGAGTGTACACCACTAACTTATATTCGGGATAATTGTAATAAACTGTTCCGCTCCCAAACAAAGAATTCTGAACATAGGAATCATAACGACCTTTTCTTTCATTTTGAGATACAATCCAGGAAATAATCTCGATTTCTTTGTCTGTATAGCCTTCCTCTTTTAGAATGTCAGTATCGGTTGTGTCTAATGCTTTCATAATATTGCTCCTTTATTTTATAATTTCAGCTGTATAGCCGTCAGTTCCAAATTTTGTATATTTTTCGTAATCGCTAATAGTTACGGAAATTGTAAGTACCGAACCCTCGGCAATCTTCAATCTTCTAATTCTACCGTCTTTAAATTTTTTCTCACAAGTGCCATTGAAGTTAAAGTTTGCAAGATAATCGCAATTTGCATCAGCAATTTTCACACCTAATATTGTAATGCTATCATCGCCTGATACACATTTATGAAAAATCTCTGTAAAAGAAATCTTGACGGAAATTTCTGATTCAAGATTAACATCTTCATCATAAATTTTTTTTATTAATGCTTTAACCTCATCGAGCTTGTCGCTGCTTACAGTCCAGCAACGGTCTGTATCATTCCATTTTGAACCGAGCTTTTTAACTTCACTGACAAAAGTGGCATTATATGGGGTATAAATATCAATTGATGATATATTTTTCTTTAATCTAAATTTATTAGCCATAACTGTAACTCCTTTAATATGTGTTTTTGTTTATCTTACAGTACATATTATAACATATAAAACACATAATGTCAATACATAAAACACATATTTTTTAAATCTTTTTGTATCAGATTAATACGAACAAAAATGTCTTTTTTCTGCTGGTAATTAAATAAGTTGTTATATAAACAACTTATTTTGTTGCTATTAATTCACAATTTGTCGTATTTTGCTTGACATAAGGTATATGTTGTGATACTCTTTAGATACAAAAATCAAAGAGGGGAATAGAAAATGAAAAAACTTATAGCTTTATGTATTGCAACTGCTTTGATTGCAAGTTTAACAGCTTGCAATGGAACAACTACCACAGCTGAATCAGATACATCTGCATCATCTCAGACTGTTGCAACAACAGCACTTCAAACAGAAGCACCAACAGAAGCAACAGAGTATAAAATTCATTTGCCGTATTCGTGCTTTCCGGCAGGAGGGTTACCTACAGATAGTGATTTAATTCTTACTAATGAAGACAGGGAGTGTGGCATAATAAGCAAAGAAAAAGTGTCAACCGGAGGTATGATTATTACAGTCGAAAAAGACAAGTATGACAAGTTGTTGGAACACCAAAAGAATAAGTTGTGTGAGCTTATAGAGCGTGAACAAGCCGATATGTATATAGATAGAATAGAGTACAACGATGATTTTTCGGAAATTGTTGAGTATCAAGTTCCTGAAGAAACTGAGCCTGAGCACAGTTCTGACGATGACCAAAACCGTGCTCTATTGTACACTTTACCATATACAGATTATTCGCATAACCAAGAAATTAATTATGAGAGTGTATATTATCAAGCACTACTAAAGAAAAATGATGACAGCGAAATTATAACCTGTACATATATAGTAAAGGATAGCGAAGGAGAAGTATTAGATACAAGCGTTTACCCTTCAACATAAGGTAATATAAACAGAAAGGGCTTCACCTAAAACAGGTGAAGCCTTTTTCTCTTAAAAACAAAAAAGTAAACAAAACTGTTTACTTATACAAAAATATTATAATAAAATATACTTTAAACATTGACATTACAGGAAATATATGGTATAATTAATCCTGTAAAAAGGACATAAAAGTCCATAGACACCAAAATATCGGCAAAATATCTTGGTGTCCCGCTAACAGAGTATTGGAAGTACCCAGTTGCGTTATGGCTTATTTATAGTGTATTATAACACAAAATAAGCAAACTGTCAACTTTTACTTGCCTGCTCTGACAACGGTCGGACGCAGGTCTTTTTTATACACAAAACTAAATAAATCAAAACTTCGAACATCAGTACACCTATTGTTCTCAGAGTTACGCCGTGACCATATGCACTTTTGAATGTTGCGAAACATTCTTGCGAGAAGCGAGCCAATATTGTCAGTAACATTATTGCTACAATGTTGACTAGAACAATGTTAAATAAAAGGGTGAAAGGGAGATAATATTCCCTGTTCAATACTTGGCTGTGCAAATACCGTATGCTCATAACCGGACAATTTGTCCGCTTACAACATATAGTATGCAAAACTCATAAATCGCAGCATTGCGTGAGCCACACACGATTACTAAGTGATTAGCATAATCTAAGACCAAAGGAAAGATGTTTGATGTTTTCTGTTCTAATTAATTTACAAAAATTATACAGCAAAGTGATTTAAGTAGCTTTGCGGCTATTTAAATCACTTTACTTAATTTGGTTGCGGGAGCCGGATTTGAACCGACGACCTTCGGGTTATGAGCCCGACGAGCTACCGAGCTGCTCTATCCCGCGATATTTATTGCCTGTATCTTTACAGCTATATTATAATACACCTTGTTATCAGATTTGTCAAGCCTTTTTATAATATATTTTTAAAAAATCAAAAATATATTTGCAAACCTTAAATGTTTTGTAATATCGGCAATATTATTCGGGCTTTTTGTTGTTTAGTTTTACTTTGATTATTGCATTTTTTGTATGATATTGGTATAATAAAAATACAGCTCATTTGCTGAAAAGGGAGGAATTTTTTATGTGTCAGAAAAAACCGTATTACATCACGACACCGATTTACTATCCGTCAGGCAATCCGCATATCGGACATTGCTATACAACTGTTGCTTGCGACTCTATCGCTCGTTACAGACGAATGCAGGGCTATGATGTAATGTTTCTTACGGGTACTGACGAGCATGGTCTTAAAATTGAGCAGAAAGCTGCCGAAAAGGGTGTGACTCCCAAGGAATATGTTGACGAAGTAGTTAAAACCTTCAAGAGCCTTTGGAACTTTATGAATGTTGACTATGACAGATATATAAGAACCACCGATGATTACCACATCAAGACTGTTCAGAAGATTTTTAAAGAACTTTACGATAAGGGATACATTTATAAGGGCGAGTATTCGGGTAAATACTGCACTCCTTGTGAGAGCTTTTGGACAGAAAGCCAGCTTGTTGACGGCAAATGTCCGGATTGCGGCAGAGAGGTTACAGAGGCTAAGGAAGAGGCTTATTTCTTCAAAATGGCACCTTTTGCCGACAGAATTGAAAAATTACTTACGGAAACAGACTATTTACAGCCGAAAACCCGTGCGACAGAGCTTGTAAACAACTTTATCAAGCCGGGTCTTGAGGACCTTTGTGTGTCGAGAACTACTTTTAAGTGGGGTATTCCTGTAACTTTTGACGATAAGCATGTTATATATGTGTGGATTGACGCACTTTCAAACTATATTTCTGCGCTTGGTTTTTATAACGATGCTTATAATGATTTTGATAAATTCTGGCCTGCCGATGTGCATATGGTTGCAAAGGATATTATGCGTTTCCACGCTATCATTTGGCCTGCAATGCTTATGGCTCTCGATTTGCCGCTTCCAAAGCACCTTGCGGTTCACGGTTGGATTACTTTTAACGGTCAGAAGATGAGTAAATCACTCGGCAATGTTGTAGACCCGTTTGTACTTGGCAAGAGATACGGCGCAGACGCTATCCGTTATCACATTCTTCGTGAAATGGCACTCGGCGCAGACAGCTCGTTCTCTAACGAAATTATGATAAACCGTATTAACTCCGACCTTGCAAACGGCTTTGGCAACCTTGTGTCAAGAACCGTTGCAATGGTTGAAAAATATTTTGGCGGCACACTTCCTACAGAGCGTGAAGGCGGAGAATTTGACGATGACCTCATCGCAACCGCTACCGCACTTAAGTCGAGCGTTGATGACTTTATTGATAAAACCCAGCTTAACAATGCGCTCGCTGAGATTTTCAAGGTAGTTTCCCGTGCTAACAAGTACATTGACGAAACAGCACCGTGGGTGATTGCAAAGGACGAAACAAAGAAAGCAAGACTTGCAACTGTTCTTTACAATTTGCTTGAAACTATCAGAATCACAGCCACACTTCTCTCTGCATTTATGCCGACTACAATGCCAAAGGCACTTGAGCAGATTGGCGCTTGCGAGAAGTGCGCTACTTACGAAAATGCCGATAAATTCGGTGTTCTTCCGCTTGATGTGACAGTCAAGAAAGGTGAGGCTCTGTTCCCGAGAATTGATGTTGAGAAAGAAATCGAAGAACTCAACGCAATTATCAAGAATAACGAAAAGGTTGACGAAAAGACAGAGAAACTCAAAGAAGAAATTGAGGGCGTTGCTCAAATCGGTATTGACGATTTCTGCAAGGTTGACCTCAGAGTTGCCGAAATTAAGGCTTGCGAGCCGATTAAAAAGGCTAAAAAGCTTTTGAAACTCACAATTTTTGACGGTGTAAAAGAGAGAACCGTTGCTTCGGGTATCGCAAAATTCTATACACCTGACGACCTTATCGGAAGAAAGATTATTCTTGTATCAAATCTCAAGCCTGCAAAGCTCTGCGGTGTTGAAAGCTGCGGAATGATTCTTGCCGCAACTTGCGGAGAAGAAATAAAGGTAATCTTTGTAGACGATATGGAACCCGGCTCAAAAATCAGCTGATTTGTTTTAAATAAATTGTTGCCCGATTACGGATTTTCCGTAGTCGGGCATTTTTGTGCATTTATATTCTAATGTTGGGGGTAATATTAACAAATTATGGTTTAGCAAATTGATTTGCCAATCAATTATAAAAGTTTGGTCGACCT
>ENA-OPSJ01000163-OPSJ01000163.1-human-gut-metagenome-genome-assembly--contig:-NODE-163-length-59058-cov-11.924614_pt1 | contig 59058 bp, 44 predicted proteins | sample MGYA00241801_ERZ501893 | MGnify/ENA primary metagenome ERZ501893 (study PRJEB25962, sample SAMEA2042219) | human gut metagenome | biome: human gut; feature: human-associated habitat; material: faeces...
GAAGAGCGTCTGTCCCTCTTCGCGGCACAAGCGCTCCACGTCCTGCTTGTGATGGTGCATCCAGCCCGTCGATCCGCTCACGACCTTCACGTTGTGGCGGAACGCGCGCAGGAAGTTGCCATACGCCGCTGTGGGGTTGGTAAACTCTATCGCCACGTCGGCCGAGGCGAAGGCGGGCGAGTCGAAGTCGTCCGGGTTGTCGATGTCTATCTTGCAAACGATACTGTGGCCGCGACTGATGGCAATCTGCTCGATCATGTGGCCCATTTTCCCATACCCAATGAGTGCTATCTTCATCTTGTCTGTGACTGTATAGTTGTTGCTTATGAATGATAATTGTGCAAAATTACGAAGTTTTTTCGGATAACACAAAAAAACGCCGTAACTTTGCATCTCTAACCAGTCCTAAAAAGTATTGTTTATCAATACGAAAGAGAATTTCAGGATTGAGGGGAGTAGAAGGATTGCACATGCAACATATAATAACAAACAAATGAAGAAAATGAAGAAACTATTTACACTCGCGCTCGCCCTGCTTTGTGGCATGGGCGCAATGGCCGACGACTACACCGGGCACCTCGTCCTGGTGCGCGGCGGAGAGACCATCCAGGATCAGGAGAAAGTAGCCACGCTGACCCGTCTGGACAACGGGCAGTACACATTATCGGTGGACAACCTCACCTATGAGGCTGCTGGCATGGGAATTGGCAATGTTGTCATTGACAGCATCGACGCCGTGGGCAATCCCGATCAACCCGGTGTGACTGATCTGGGCGTGGCGAAGAGCATCCGCATCAGCTCGGGCACGATCTCGGGCTTTCCCGTCTGGGTGGGTCCGCGTCTTGGTGCCGTGCCTATCGAGCTGGAGGGCAAGGTGGCTGCTGGTCAGCTCTATTTCAAGGTGAAGGCCGAAGCCTCGTTCTACGGCACCGATTTCAAGGGCGATTTTATCTTTGGCAATGTGGATGACGTCATTGCCGCTGGTGCCACTGGCATTGAGGAAGCCGCCTCGTCCGCCACGGTGCGCCCCGTTGCCACTTACGATCTCTGCGGTCGCAAGGTCAGTGCGCCGCGCGAGGGCCAGGTCTATGTCGTCCGCATGAGTGACGGCACGGTGCGCAAGGTGCTGCGATAGATATGGATGATGACGAAGGGCTGGCGCCAGCCATTGGTGCTCCCCTATACAAACAAACTGAAAAGGCCTCATGGAAGAACTTCTCCACTATGTCTGGAAGCACAAGCTGTTTCCGCTTGCCCCACTGATCACTACGGACGGGAAGTCTGTAGAGGTGGTCGATGTGGGATTGCACAACCGCCATGCCGGTCCCGACTTCTTCAATGCGAAGGTGAGAATCGACGGAACGCTCTGGGTCGGCAATGTGGAGATCCATGACAAGGCTTCCGACTGGTTCGTCCACGGCCATGACCGCGACGCACGCTACGACAACGTCGTGCTCCATGTCGTGGACATTGCTGATGTCGTGGTCCGCACCAGCGGGGGCGCCACGCCCCCGCAGATGGTGCTCCACGTGCCCGACCGCGTCAGAGACCACTATCAGGAATTGCTTGCTGCAGAGGACTATCCGCCCTGCCATGCCGTCATATCCTCGCTCCCGCGACTGACGGTCTGCTCCTGGCTTAGTGCGCTGCAGACGGAGCGGTTGGAGCAAAAGACGGAGGCTATCAGCGATCGCGTCAAGGCCTGCGAGGGATCGTGGGAGGCCGCCTACTTCGTGACGCTGGCGCGCAACTTCGGGTTTGGCGTCAATGGCGACATTTTCGAACTGTGGGCGCGATCCATCCCCCTGGGCAGCGTGGGACACCACCGCGACGACCTCTTCCAGGTGGAAGCTTTCTTCCTCGGACAGGCCGGACTGCTCGATTCCGCAGTCCTGCCCCCGCGGTGTCGTGAGGCTGCGGACGAGGATACCTACTTCCAGCGGCTACGGAGCGAGTATGCGTATCTCGCCCGTAAGTATTCGCTCCGTCCCATCGACGGCCACCTATGGCGTTTCCTGCGTCTACGTCCGCAGAATTTTCCCACTATCCGCATCGTTCAGCTCGCACGCCTCTATCACGAGGGGCGCGCCGGACTGTCGCGTCTGGTGGACTGCGCCTCCCTGCACCAGGTCGCCGAACTGCTTGCCACCAGTGTGACACCCTACTGGGAGACCCACTACCTCTTTGGCCTGGAGAGCCGGCGGAGCGAGAAGCGACTCTCGGCCTCCTCGATTGCCCTGCTCACCATCAACACCGCTGTGCCCATGCTCTTCGCCTACGGGCGTCACAAGGGCGACGAGAAACTCTGCGACCGCGCCTTCGATCTGCTCGAAGCACTGAGCGCGGAGAAGAATCATATCGTAGAGACGTGGAGAAAGGTGGGACTGAAGGCGCAGACGGCGGGCGACTCCCAGGCACTGATACAACTGAAGCGTGCCTACTGCGACCGAAAGGAGTGCCTGCGCTGCCGCTTCGGCTATGAATATCTGAAGAAAACCGATCATGATAAGAATAGATAACCGATCCTATGAACAACGACTATATCTTTGAGACCCGTCTGGAGGTGCGCGACTATGAGTGCGACATCGAGGGCATTGTCAACAACGCCAACTATCTCCACTACACGGAGCATACGCGTCACCGGTTTCTGAAAGCCTGCGGACTGAGTTTCGCTGAGATGCACGGGCAGGGCACGGATGCTGTGGTGGCACGGATGAATCTAGAATACAAGGCTCCGCTGCGCTGCGATGATATCATCGTCTCACGCCTGCGACTCGAAAAGCAGGGCATCCGCTACATCTTCGTCCACGACCTCTTCCGGGAGGCCGACGGAAAGCTATGCTTCCGTGGACGCGTGGAACTTGTCACGCTCGTCTATGGCCGGCTCGCCGTGAGCGAGGATTATGACCGAGCCTTCGCTCCTTATCTTTCCAAAGAATAATAATAAAGAAAAGAATAGTATGACGATGGACGTGATTGCAGAAGACGAACGCTTTGCCGCGATGCTGCTCAGCCGCGTGGGCTACTATCACTTGCAGGAGATACGGACGCTCTACACTATGGTGGGTTCCGCACAAGCGGTCGTCGCCGCCTCCGACGACATCCGACAAGTCTTGCCCGACGCCTCTCCGCGCTTGGTGCAACTGCTGTCTCACCTCTCGGACCACCGTCAGCGAGTTGCCGACGAACTGGCGTATGTGGAGGCGGAGGGCGTGAGGGTCCTTACCCCTTGCGACAGTGGCTACCCGCGGCGTCTGTGGGAATGTGTTGATGCGCCTTTGGTGCTCTATGCCCGGGGCGAAGCCTGCCTCAACGCACGACGGGTGGTCAGCGTGGTGGGCACACGCCGTTGCACCCGCTACGGGCAGGATATCATCCACAGTTTCGTCCACCGTTTGAAGGAACTATGTCCTGAGGTGCTGGTGGTGAGCGGGTTGGCCTATGGAGTGGATATTTGGGCGCACCGCGAGTGTCTGGCCAACGAGACGCCCACTGTGGGCGTGCTGGCCCATGGTCTCGACGACCTTTATCCACGCGCCCACCGCGAGACGGCGAATAGGATGGTGGCGGAAGGAGGTGCGCTGCTGACGGAGTTTATGACGCACACCACTGCTGACAAGATCAACTTCGTGCGTCGCAACCGTATCGTGGCGGGCATGAGCGATGCCGTCGTCCTCGTGGAGAGTGCCGACAAGGGTGGGGGACTGATCACCTGTGGCATTGCGCGCGACTACGCCCGCGATGTTTTTGCCTTTCCCGGCGCTGTCGGCGCCCCCTACAGTGAGGGTTGCAACCATCTGATCCGCGACAACGGAGCAGGACTGATTACTTGTGCCGACGAACTCGTGGAGGCTATGGGCTGGCAGACCGACCAAAAGCTGACAGAGGCAAAGCGAAAAGGTATCGAGCGACAGCTCTTTCCCGACCTCTCGCCCGAGGAGCAGCGTGTGGTCGATGAACTCCGCAAGTGCAACGACTTGCAGATCAACGATCTCTGCGTCCGTCTGAGTGTCGGTGTGGGACCGCTTACTGCCCTGCTTTTCTCGTTGGAGATGAAAGGGGTGGTGCGCGCCTACGCAGGTGGGTCCTATCATCTTGTGGCCGACTGAGACGAGGATTGAGACGGGGTGGGAAAGCAAGAAATGAGCGGAAAAGTATAGACGATTCTTGGTGAAATGGCTTTTTATGCTTATCTTTGCACCATCCAAAACCGAAGCTCTGGTAGTTCAATGGATAGAACGTAGGTTTCCTAAACCTTTGATCTGGGTTCGATTCCCAGCCGGAGTACCATCTAAGCACAACCTTTTTCTCAGACGATTATGTTAGGAGCAATTATTGGTGATATTGTTGGTTCAAGATTTGAGTTTGGACCAGCTCCGGAAGAAAACTTCAAGTTGTTTACAGACAAGTGTGGTTTCACCGACGATACGGTTTGCACTATCGCCGTAGCTGATGCCGTGCTCAACGAACGTCCCTATGACGAGGCTTTGCTCGACTGGTGCGCCCGCTATCCCCATCCGATGGGTGGCTATGGCAACCGCTTCTGGAAGTGGGTGTGCAGTGGCGGAGCCCATCCGATGGACTCCTGTGGCAACGGGTCGGCCATGCGTGTGAGTGCCGTGGGCTGGCTCTTTGATGACTGGCAGACCGTCAAGGAAGAGGCACGCAAGAGTGCCGAGGTCAGCCATGACCATGCCGAAGGCATCAAGGGCGCCCAGTGTGTGGCGGAGGCGATCTTCTGGCTTCGCAACATGCGCTTTCCGAAGGCCGATTTGGAACTGAAGGTGCGCAAGTTCTTCGGCTATGAGATTCCCTCGCTCAAGGACGTGATGAAGATTGGGGCGGAAGGTCATTTCGACGGCACCTGCCAGGAGACCGTCCCGATGGCGCTGCGCTGCTTTCTGGACGCCAACAACTTCGAGGAGACTATCCGCCTGGCCGTACTCTGCGACGGCGACACCGATACCAAGGCCGACATTGCGGGAGCTATCGCTGAGGCTTACTACGACATTCCCTCCGACATCATCGACCGTGCGCTGGACTATCTGCCCGACGACATGCTCCGTGTGCTCGACCAGTATTGCTCCCACGTCATGAAGCATCTGGGCAAGAGGGGAAAATAAAAGAAATGATAACGGACGCAAAAACTATACAAGAACTCCTTGCCGTTACAGTTTTTTGCGCTATCTTTGCATTATCTTTATAATATAAGATAAGCTGCACTCGGCATAACGAACAAGCAAGCTTGACGTTCTGCGCTCGTTGGCATTATCTTTAAAATAAAAGGATAAAAATATAGTATAGAAGAAATATGGAAGATTTGAAGAAAGTATTCGCTGGCAAGTTGCTTGCCATCAAGGCCGTGAAGTTGCAGCCCAATGATCCGTTCACCTGGGCTTCGGGCTGGAAGTCGCCGTTCTACTGCGACAATCGTCAGACGCTCTCCTACCACGACGTGCGCTCCTTCGTCAAGTTGGGGCTGACCCACGCCGTGCTGGAGCACTTCCCCGAGGCTGATGCCGTGGCCGGTGTGGCTACGGGTGCCATTGCCCAGGGAGTATTGGTGGCCGACGAGCTGGCACTGCCCTACGCCTACGTTCGTCCGAAACCGAAGGATCACGGCATGAAGAATCAGATCGAGGGTCGTCTTCCCGAAGGTGCGAAGGTTGTGGTCGTCGAGGACCTGATCTCTACGGGTGGTTCTTCGCTCAAGGCTGTTGCCGCTCTTCGCGAGGCAGGATTTGAGGTGGTCGGCATGGTAGCCAGTTTCACCTATGGATTCCCCATCGCCGAGGAGGCCTTCAAGGAGGCTGGCGTCAAGCTCGTGACGCTGACGGACTATCCGCACGTCGTCGAGAAGGCCCTGGAGACAGGCTATATCAAGGAGGAGGATGTGCCGATGCTCCACGAGTGGCGCAAGGATCCGGCCAACTGGAAGAAGTAAAGCCAGAGGGATATGAGTAAGTTTGAAAGTAGTGTCAAGGCCATCGCCTATCCGCAGGAGAACGTCTATCGGATGCTCAGCGACTTCACCAACATCGAGCGCGTCCGCGACCGCATCCCCGAGGATAAGCTCAAAGACCTGAGCTTCGACCAGGACAGCATCAGCATCAGTATCGCGCCTATCGGTGCGGTATCGATGCGCATCGTAGAGCGCGAGGAACCGAAGATGATTAAACTCCAGAGCGAGAAGTCGCCCGTGAAGTTCCAGTTTTGGATCCAGGTGCTCCCGACGAGCGACACCACGTCGAAGATGCGCCTCACCATCGATGCCGACATCCCGTTCTTTGCCAAAGGCATGGTGGCGGGTCCGCTCCAGGAGGGCATAGAGAAGGTGGCCGACGCGCTGAGCATGATACCCTATGAGTAGAAAACTGTGGCGCGCCGTTTGCCTGGTTGGCTTGCTGGCTGTTCTGACGGCGTGTGGCGAGGATGCGGGCTATCGGTATAGCAACTACCACTGCAATCTGACCCTCGACAACGGCACGCACCAGGATGCCACGCTGGCCACCGCCATGAACCCGATGGCCAAGGGAGTCTTCTGCAAGATTGGCTATCTCCTGCGTGGTGGTGCTTCCCATTATACGTTTGAGAACAATCAGGGGATGTCGTCGGTGAGCATCTTCAATGCCATCGACCTCCGACTGGAAAATCAGAACCGCATCGGCATGAACCACGGGTTGATCGTCGGCTATGGCAGCATGGACGATCCCCCCATCTTCTACGCCTATGATGCGGAGTGTCCCAACTGCTTCGACCTCAACGCCCTGCCCATGCGCAGTTATCCGCTGACCGTGACGGGCGACGGGGTGGCCTCTTGTGGGCGCTGTAAGGCGGCTTACAACCTCAATACGGGAGGCAACCTCGTGAGGGGAAGTGGCGTCCCGCTGCTGATAAGCTACCGCTGCAATGCCCCCACACCCTACGGTGTGCTGAAAGTTTATTGACGCAAGGCTGGACAAATCGGGGGTCCTAAGGGGCCACAGACTAAAAAACAATAGAAATCGTTTGCGAGTTTCAATTATTGTGGTTAACTTTGCAGACGGTTTGCCGTGATGGTGGAATGGTAGACACGAGGGACTTAAAATCCCTTGGCCAGTAACGGCTGTGCGGGTTCGAGTCCCGCTCGCGGCACATCTCCTTATCTTTCCTTCGGACAGCTTCCATCCATCCGAAGATAGCATTACAAGCATGGAGCAATATGATGACACATCATCCTTTTTTCATCCGTAGTATCATCAGAATGGCTTGCTCGATGACATGGCTTGCCGTTCCCGCCTTTTTATTGTTGTTGTTCGGCAGCTGCTCGGGCAAGAGTGGTCGGTTTAAGATGGAGGGTCGCTTCCTTCATTTAAATCAAGGTCAGGTGCTGGTCTATAGTCCTGACGGGGGCATCGATGGCCTCGACACCATCAACATTCAGGGAGGACGCTTCGTCTATGAGACGGAGATGCGAGACCCCTCGACGCTTGTCCTCGTCTTCCCCAACTATTCCGAGCAGCCGATCTTCGCCGAGCCTGGCGGCAAGGTGATGGTCAAGGCCGACGCTTCCCACCTGCGCGAAATGGAGGTGGAGGGCACGGACGACAACGAGCTGATGACCGATTTCCGGCAGTTGCTGGCCAAAAACTCCCCCTTGGACGCCCCGAAGCTCACGGCCGACTTTGTGAAGGAGCATCCCGGTTCGCGTGTGGGAGTCTATCTCGTCAGCACCTACCTCGTCCGCAACGACCGCCCAGACTATGCCGAGGCGCGCCGCCTCATCAACCTCATGCGCAAGGAGCAACCACGCAATGGACACCTCATCCTGCTCGCAAAGCAGCTGGCTCCCTACGAAACGCTAAGGGTAGGGCAGCCGTTGCCCCGCTTCAAGGCCCTCACCCTCAGCGGCCGGACGTTCACGCAGCAAGACTTCCGCAGTGGCGAGGGCGTAGTGATCGTTTGGGCTTCGTGGAGCTACAGGAGTCTGGGTTGTCTGCGCGCGGTCCAAGAGGCCAAGCGCCAGCATCCCGACCTGCAGGTACTGACCATCTGTCTCGATGCGACGCGCAAGGACTGCGAGAAGTTGCTACGCCAGTTTGACGTCACGCTGCCCACGGTCTGCGACGGTCGTATGCTCGACAGTCCGTTGCTGGCCAACCTGTCGCTCCATGACCTCCCCGACAATATCTTGGTGGAGAACGGACGCGTGAAGCAGCGCTCGCTGAGCGATGAGGAGTTGCGGAAACGGTTTTTGGAAACGAATCATTCATACTAAATAAGAATTACGATGCTTGTCAAGGCTTATAGCGCGGCAGTAAATGGACTGGAGGTGACGACGATCACCGTCGAGGTGAGTTTGACGCGAGGCGTCAGTTACCGGCTCACGGGACTGGGCGACGAGGCCGTGCGGGAGAGCCGCGACCGCATTGCGGCAGCTCTGCTCAATACGGGGTTGAAGTTTCCCGTCGCCGACATCACGGCCAACCTCTCTCCTGCGAGTCTCCGAAAGGTGGGCAGTGGATTTGACCTCCCGCTTGCCGTAGCCATCCTTGCGGCCAATGGCGATATTCCCTCCGACCGTCTGGGTAGTTATATGCTCGTCGGCGAGCTGAGTCTCGACGGTTCGCTGCAGCCCGTCAAGGGCGTGCTCCCCATTGCCATCCGGGCGCGCAAAGACCAGATGAAGGGACTGATTGTCCCCAAAGCTAATGAGCACGAGGCTGCAGTGGTCAACCAGCTCGACGTCTATGGTATGAGCAGTATCACCGAGGTCATTCGCTTCCTCAAGGGCGACGATGCCGATTTCAGCCCCTGCGTGGTTGATACGAGGAAGGAATTCTACGAACAGCAGTACGATTTCGATCTCGATTTCGCCGATGTCCGTGGACAGGAGAGCGTGAAGCGCGCCTTGGAGGTGGCTGCCGCGGGTGGTCACAACCTCGTGATGATAGGTCCGCCAGGATCGGGCAAGAGTATGATGGCCAAGCGATTGCCGTCGATACTGCCTCCTCTGACGCTCTCGGAGAGCTTGGAGACGACGCAGATCCACTCCATTGCGGGCAAGTTGTCTGCCGGTAAGGGACTGATCTCGCAGCGCCCGTTTCGCAGTCCGCACCACACCATCTCCCAGGTGGCATTGGTCGGAGGCGGTGTGGACCCCATGCCTGGCGAGATCTCTCTGGCCCACAACGGCGTGCTCTTCGCCGACGAGTTGCCCGAGTTCAACAAGCATACTCTCGAAGTGTTGCGTCAGCCGCTCGAAGATCGTCTGATCACGATCGCGCGCGCCAAATACACCATCACCTACCCAGCCTCCTTCATGTTCGTCGCCTCGATGAATCCCTGCCCTTGTGGCTACTATGGCGACCCGACCCATGTCTGTGTGTGCTCGCCGGGACAGATCCAGCGGTATATGAACAAAATCTCAGGACCGCTGCTCGACCGCATCGACATTCAGTGCGAGATCACGCCTGTTCCTTTCAAAGATATCTCCAAGGCGCAGCCAGGAGAGCCAAGTTCCGCTATCCGTGAGCGCGTCATCAAGGCTCGCCAGCGTCAGGAGTTGCGCTACAAGGACATTCCCGGCGTTCATTGCAACGCACAGATGACCGAGCGCATGATCCACCAATATGCCGAACCCGACGAGGCCGGCATCAGCCTACTGCGCATGGCGATGGAGCGCCTCAACCTTTCCGCCCGTGCCTACAACCGCATCTTGAAGGTGGCCCGCACCATCGCCGACATCGAAGGTAGCGAACAGCTCCAGCCGAGCCATCTTGCCGAAGCCATCAGCTACCGCAACCTCGACCGTAGCGACTGGGCAGAGCGCGGAGTGTGATAGCGGTCTTGTCGTAGAAGGCCATTCCTCTGTCAGGAGAGCGCCGCGATAGAAGACCGTTGGAAAAAGAGAAAGCCGCACGGCCTCTCCATGTTGTCAAGCAGGAGAGGCGGTGCGGCTTTCGTCAGGTAAGAATGGTTGTCCGCAGAGGTTATTACTTGGCCTCGGCGATCAACTCGATCTCCACGCGCGCGTTCTTCGGCAGCGTCTTCACGGCGAAGGCGGAGCGGGCGGGGAAGGGAGCCTGGAAGAACTCAGCATACACCTCGTTCATCTCGGCAAAGTCGGCCATGTCGGCCATGAGAACTGTCGTCTTGACCACGTCGGCCATCGTCAGGCCCTCGGCGGCAAGGATAGCCTTGGCGTTGTTGAGGCTCTGGCGGGTGAGCTCCTTGATGCCGCCCTCAGCGAAGTTGCCCGTGGCGGGGTCGATGGGGAGCTGACCACTGATGAACACTACGTTGCCGGTACGAATGGCCTGGCTGTACGGGCCGATGGCTGCGGGAGCCATGTCTGAATGAATTGCTTTCATTGTCTTGTTACTTTTATGGTTGGTAATCAATGTTTTCTGTGTCGCTCTCTGTCCCCTCGTCTGTGGTATGCGGGGAGGAGAGGCTGCGGCGATAGGCCGCGGGGGTGAGTTGGAACGACTTCTTGAAGAGGCGGATGAAATGTTGCGGGTAGTCGAAGCCGAGGTCGTAGGCCACGTGGCTCACGCTCTTGTCCGTGGCCAGCAGCACCTTGGCGCGCTCCATCACATACTCGTGGATGGCCGTCACGGCATTCTTGCCCCGCGTCTGTTTCATCAGGTCGCCGAGGTAGTTGGCCGAGAGGCAGAGCTCTCCAGCGCAATAGCGCACGTTGGGCACACCCTGCTTAAATTGCAGTCCGTGCTCATAGTAGTTGTCGAGCACCTGGCGCAGACGGCGGTGGACACTGTGGGACGTGTTGTCCTGCTTAAACTGCCGGTTGTAGAAGCCTTGGCAGTAGTCGAGGATGAGCTGGAGAAAGTCGAGGATCACCTGCTCGCTGTTGCTGTCTGGCATCACGGGGCGCTGCAGTTCGCGCCGCAGTAGGCTGAAGCAGCTCAGCAGTGCGCTGCTTTCGCTGGGCGTCAGTCTCAGGGCGTCCTGGTGCTCGTAGCCCAGATAGTGGAAGTCGCCGATGCGTCGCCCCAACGGAGTGTCGAGGATGAGCGTCGGGTCGAAGAGGAGAAGCCATCCGTTGAGCTTCACGTTGCTGCCGTTGTCGATACCGGTGAGGCATCCTGGCGCACTAAACATCAGCGTGCCGCCTCCCTCCGACGATCGGTTGATGTCGTGGGTCAGCGTGCTGTCGGCATTGTCGAGCATCAACAGGCCGTAGATGTGGTAGTGGTCGCGGCTTCTGGGGATGGATTGCAGCCCCGAGAGGTCCACGACGTTGATGTGTGGATGCTGCCTCGGCGCACCGATGAAGTCCACGTAGTCGTTGACCGTGTTGATGTCGAGTATCTTCTTTTCTTCCATGGCGGTGCAAATGTACTAAAAGAAATTGACAATGGCAAACCACATCGTGTTTATTTTGAATATGACGTGATAGTTTTAGGTCAAGTAAACACCTTTGGGGTGCAAATAAACGTCGGGCGATTTTGTCAGTTGGTAGGAAAGCCGTAATTTTGCAAACTCAAATAGTAAATGAAAATATGGATTGGCTCAGCTCCCTTCTCAACATCCAGTCGAGTATTCAGGCCATCATCATCGTAGCCCTCATCTGTGGTATCGGTCTGTGGCTTGGTAAGATCAGACTCGGTGGTATTTCTCTGGGTATTGCCTTTGTGTTCTTCTTTGGCATATTCGTGGGTAGTCTGCATCTGGAGATAGACCACGAGATGCTTGACTACTGCGAGACTTTCGGCCTTGTGCTGTTTGTCTATGCCCTTGGACTGCATGTCGGTCCCAACTTCTTCGGCTCGCTGCGTGCCGAGGGAACCGCGCTCAATCTCTGGTCTCTCGGAGTCATCTTCCTCGGGACGCTACTGGCCGTCGTCCTGTCCTACCTCACGCCCATCCCGATGAGCGATATGATCGGTGTGCTCTGTGGCGCGACGACCAATACGCCGGCCCTTGGTGCGGCGCAGCAGGCCTTGGAGCATGCAGGCGTGGGAGGCGGACGTGCTGCTTTGGCCACGGCCGTGACCTATCCGCTGGGTGTCCTCGGTGTCATCCTGGCGATGATGTTCATCAGAAAGTTTTTCGTCAAGCCCGATGATCTCAAGCTTCGTCATGAGGGCGACGAGGACCATACCTTTGTGGGACAGTACGTGGTGGTCAATCCAGCCCTGGAGGGGAGGACGCTGGCCCAGATAGCCCGCGCCACACAAGCCAAGTTTATCGTCTCGCGCATTTGGCGCCAGGGACAGACCATGGTACCTTTGGCAAGTACAAAGCTCTATACGGGCGACAATGTCTTGGTCGTGACCAGCAAAGAGGCGGAGACGGCTATGGAGATGCTCTTCGGCCAGGAGGTGCAGAAGGACTGGAACAAGTCGAAGATCGACTGGAACCACATCGACGCCAACGTCGAGAGCCGCACCCTTGTCCTCACGCGCACGGCCCTCAACGGCCGCAAACTTGGACAGTTTCATCTGCGCGACGCCTATGGCGTCAACGTGAGTCGCATCACCCGTGGTGATATCAAGCTCCTGGCTACCGACAACCTGCGACTGCAGTATGGCGACCATATCACCGTCGTTGGCCGTCCCGACGCGCTGAAGCATGCCGAGGATTTCTTTGGCAATTCGGTCAAGACGCTCAACGAACCCAACCTTAGTAGTATCTTTATCGGCATGCTCCTTGGCCTCGCCATCGGCGTGCTGCCCATCAGCCTTCCCGGCATGGACGCCCCTATCCGCCTTGGCACGGCGGGTGGCCCTATCGTGATGGGTATTCTTGTGGGAGCCCTCGCGCCGCGCTTCCACGTCGTCAGCTCCACGACGCGCTCGGCTTCGCTCATGCTCCGCAAACTGGGTCTGAGCCTTTACCTCGCCTGCCTTGGCCTTGATGCGGGCAAGGGATTTCTCGACACCGTCATGCGACCCGAGGGCCTGCTTTGGGTGGGAGTGGGCTTTGTCCTCACCCTCGTCCCCATCGTCATCGTTGGCCTGATAGCCCTGCGCACCAAGAAGTTTGATTTTGGCACCATCTGTGGCATCCTCTGCGGAAGCATGGCCAATCCCATGGCCCTCGGCTATGCCAACGACACGCTGCGGGGCGATACCGCCGCCATCAGCTACGCCACGGTCTATCCCCTCGGCATGTTCATCCGCGTCATCATAGCTCAGGTCATCGTGATGTTCTTTGTCGGGTAGCCCATCGCTTCTCCCATGATCCTCCCTTGCTCCTCCTATCGTCCTCGTATCAAACCCGCAATGCTTACGTATCGTTCCGTATTGTTGCCGTATTGTTTCCGCTTCTGGAAGCGAGAACGATAGAACGACGAAAAAAGGAGCAACGAAGGATGAACGAAGGATAATACGGGATCGATACGAAACCGATACGTGGCAGTAATCGCTTGCTGCCATTTTTTTGCATCGGTGATGAGGCTGTAATACTTGTTTCATTGTCTTGATTTTTGAAAGTTTCTGTCTTGTATGAACTTGTGTGAAGATACGACATGGCAGTGCCAAAAGCAAATCTATTCATAACCGTTACAATCTGTTCACTATCCCTTCATAATGGCCCGTATCCATTCACAATCCATTTATCGCCATTCACGCCCCTTCGCCAGGCGTTTATATTCTATTGGAGAATCATTTTTGTAAAGACTCTTTAGTAATGGTGCCTCCTGCGAAAGGCAAGGAATTCCTAAATATGATACAGGTATGAACGTAAAGGGCATGTCGAAGCAATAACTTTGCAGTTAAAACGTTATGTATGTAAAGACGTAATATATTCATGGCTCTAAATCAAACAAGATTGCTGGGAAGATAATGAGAATGTGGAATCAATATAAGGAGTAAGGATGAATATGACTGAGAATAAAATTGTTGCAAATAATGGCTCGTCTATCGTTCTATATACGACTGATGATGGCAACACCCAACTTGAAGTAAAGTTAGAGAAAGATACCGTGTGGCTTACTCAAAACCAAATGGCTGAATTATTCGGAAGAGATCGTACTGTAATAACGCGCCATATAAGAAACATTTTCAAGGAAGGTGAATTGGATGAAAATATCACATGTGCAAAATTTGCACATATGGGTACTGATCAAGATCAAACCTATGAAACAAAGATGTATAGCCTTGATGTGATTATATCTGTCGGTTATAGAGTAAAGAGTATAAACGGAACCAAATTCAGAATATGGGCTAATAGCATATTGAAACAGTACCTCATCAGAGGCTATGTCATAGACCAACGTCGCCTCGACCACTATGATGAATTGAAGAATGTGGTCCGGCTGATGTCGCGAGCTATCACCCTCCAAAACAAAGTATCTGAAGGAGAATACTCCGGACTGTTCAGTATTATCACAGATTATGTCTATGCCCTCGACACGCTCGACCGCTACGATTATCAGGCATTGGGCGTAGAGAAGACAACCAAGGAAGAAATTTTCCATGCCACCTACGAGAATGCCATGGATGCTATCAACGCCTTGAAAGTACAATTTGGCGAAAGCCGATGGTTTGCAAATGAGAAAGATGATTCTTTCAAAAGCAGCATAGGACAGATATATCAGACTTTTGGCGGTGAGGACCTATATCCGTCAGTGGAAGAAAAAGCAGCCATGTTGCTATATCTTGTGGTGAAAAACCATTCTTTCAGCGATGGCAACAAACGTATTGCTGCCATGCTCTTCCTTTGGTTCATGGAGAAGAATGGTATACTTTATGGCCCAGACGGACATAAACGAATAGCTGACAACACCCTCGTCGCCCTCACGCTGATGATTGCCGAAAGCCGCACAGAAGAGAAAGATGTGATGGTGAAAGTGGTAGTAAATCTAATCAATAAGGATAATCAGTAGCCCATAATATGAAAGATTTTGCAGCAATAGACTTTGAAACAGCCAACTACGAGCGGTCGTCAGTCTGCTCTGTGGGCCTTGTCATAGTGCGTGGCGGTGAGATAGTGGATAAGTTCTACTCGCTCATCAAGCCCGAGCCGGAGTATTACAACTACCGTTGCAGCCAGGTGAATGGCCTGTGCGCCGCCGATACGGAGAATGCCCCTGTCTTCCCGGAGGTTTGGAGGCAGATAGAACCCATGATAGCGGGCCTCCCCCTCGTGGCCCACAACAAGGCTTTTGACGAGAGCTGTCTGAAAGCCGTCTTCCGCGTCTATCAGATGGACTATCCCGACTACCCGTTCTACTGCACCTGCATTGCCTCGCGCAGAGTCTGGCCCCTAGGTCGTCACAACCTCGACGTGATCGCTGCCCGCTGCGGCTATGATTTAACCCACCACCACCACCACGCTCTGGCAGATGCTGAGGCTTGCGCCGCCATTGCGTTGAAGATACTGTAGTTATGATAGATAGAGACTTGGCTGAACTTTACGGAGTGGAAACTAAAAGATTAAACGAGGCTGTAAAACGTAATATAGAACGTTTCCCTGAGCGTTTCCGTTTTCAACTAACTAAGGAGGAAATGGCTGAACTGGTCGCAAACTGCGACCGGTTCTTTGAAGCACTCAACAGTTCGTTCATATGCTTTCACGGAGCAGGGAGTGGCCATGCTCTCCACTGTTCTTAGAAGTGAAACCGCAATTCGTGTAAGCATACGAATTATGGATGCATTTGTTGCAATGAGACGTTTCATGGTGACAAATGCAGAAGTTTTCCAACGTCTTTCAACAATGGAGTACCATCAATGGAAATGCAGCAACATCAGCAAGAAGCAGACAAGCGTATAGACGAGGTGTTTCGCAGATTGGACGAGGGCAATGCCAAGCCGAAGTAGGGGGGTGTTCTACAATGGGCAAATTTATGATGCCTACACTTTCGTGTCCGACTTGATTAAGAGTGCGAAGAAACGTATTGTCCTTATCGACAACTATGTTGACGAGACAGTACTGACATTGCTCGATAAAAGAGGTAATAACGTGTCTGCAATCATCTACACTCAGCAGATAAGCCGTCAGTTCCAACTCGACATAGACCGTCATAATGCTCAATATGCACCGATTGATGTTGAAACATTCCGTTTTTCACATGACCGCTTCCTTTGTATAGACGATGATGTGTATCACATAGGGACATCCATTAAGGACTTAGGCAAAAAGTGGTTCGGATTCTCAAAGATGGAAATACTTACACCAGATGAATTGGTGGAAAGAATCAACAAAGGGTAATACACTACTATACGTATAGCAGAACATTCTCGTTTCAAATTTTGAATCCCCGTTATAGAAAACGTTAAACGTTATAACGTTAATAGGGATAAGCCTCGAGTATGTCTTAAGTTGTTTTCTGTGATGCTTTGGTTACACCATTTAGCACCCATTTCCAAACAGGCACAATCTCTATTTTCAACCCATCTCGCTCCATCACTCCCTCGTCCTCGTATGTCACAATCATTGCCTTTTTCAGAGGATATAAAGAATTAATGGCTACCAAGGCTTTTATCTCACGCTCCAATATTGACTCATCGCTCATTCTATAGCAGACTTGAACTGCCAAACCCTCTTCGGGCACATAGAAGTCAACCTCAATATTGCGGTTGAAGTAATAGATGCCACTGCCATACTTCTTATATAATGTTATGGCACATAGGTTTTCAAGCAACAGCGTTTCAGGGTTGTTGATGAAGAGGTGCAACAGTCCGTTGTCCACAAAATAGTGCTTCTTCACCGTTTCTTTTTCTGTGAACTTAGACGCATAGTTGTCCAATGATATCAACAGACAAGACTCCTGCAAATATCTCACATACTCCATAATGGTTGACACACTGCATCGAACACCTGTCGACTTAACCAAGTTGCTCAATCTGTTCAACGAGCAGGGTTGCATCACGCTTTCTGCCAAACGACGCACACACAGACGCAGGGCATCCTCGTTCTTTATCTTATGCCGCACAATAAGGTCATTGAAGAATATGCGGTTGTACAGGCTGTTGAGCCAGATGCGCTTCTCGCGGAAGTTGACCAATTCCGGGAAACCTCCCCATTCAAAGTAGGTTCTGAAATGACGCTGCAATTCATTAGCCTTCCTGCCATACTGCCATCCTCCTGCAATGTTTACACCAACAGCCGTAAGGTATTCGTTAAAGCTATAAGGAAAGACATTCACACTAAGATACCTGCCTCCCAAAACGGTCTCTATGTCACGGCTCAGCATCTTGGCATTGCTTCCCGTAACATAAACACGATACTTCAAGTTGGCAAGACGACGTGCAAAGTTTGCCCAACCATTCACATTCTGTATCTCATCAAAGAAGAATATCGGCTGCCCGCTATACATGCTGTGATAGGCTTGAATTATGAGATCGAAGTCTGTAGCAGCCATCCCTTGCAGACGCTCGTCGTCGAAGTTTACATAAACAATGTCCTCCAAAAGCTTTCCTTCTGCCAATAATTGCTGCACACGTTGATACAACAAGTAGGACTTTCCTGTCTGTCTTACACCCACAAACACATAGTTGCTATGCTCTTCCAAGTCAAGGGGACGCTCAACCAATGGGATGCTTCCTATATATTCTTGATTCTCAGATATGATCGTTCTAAACATTTCCTTATCCATACTCTGCTTTTTCTGCAAAGACATGGTTTTTATTCGGTGGCACAAAATAAAATCCACTTTTTTTATTCGGTGATAGCGAACAAACAAGACTGGCTGTTTATAGTTTTACTTTTCGATAACTTCTCCTTCGATTCTCGATAGGGCCTCGATCACTCTTCGATCGTTCTTCGTTCATCCCTTTATTTGGGGGCGGGCAGTGGATCACCCGTTGTAGAAAACGTTAAACGTTAAAACGTTAAGATGTGAAAATGTTACAAGGAGGCGTATTAGGCTCTGGTTGATAGCACAATAGCATCTACGACGTAGCCGATCGCTCAGTCAAAATCGTGATTTCGTGACAACGTGACTTCTCCTTATCCCCAGACAAAAACGTTAAACGTTATAACGTTAAGGTGTGGAAATGTTACAACGGACAGTCTTAGGATAGGGTTGGAGCAAACTTTTCTTTGAGGTGTGCCTCGAAATGGCATAGTCCGGTCGTAACTTTGTGCCATAAAAATTCACAAGTATAAAGAAAGGCAGAAAAATGGCTACAAGAAGACAAATGGACCTGCTCACGGCAGTAGAGCAAATTGTTGAAAAGGCACAGGGGTCAGGGCTTAGCTCCGAGTTCTATAGGAAGGCTGCTATACCTATTAAGTATGTGGCCGAAAAGATGGATCTCACTAGAGAACAGAGTGTGATGATGGCACTGTTTATTGAAAATAGTGATGACACCTGCATCAAAATCAGTGATCTCTCAGAGTGTCTTGGTTGTCGTACCACCAGAATTATCAAATATATGGCCGAAATAGACGTTTTAGAGAAAAGAGAACTTGTAAGATGTAGCCGTAAAGGACCGCTGTTACACCTATCGAGTCCCTATCGAGGTGGTTGAGGCCTTTAAAAATAATGAAAAGTATGTACCCAAGGATTGCTCTGGCCTTACTTGCATGGAATTGTTTAGTGAGTTGGAAAACATTTTCAAGTTGCGTAGTGATGGGGAGCTGACTTATGATGCGATGGTCGAAAAGATCTATTATCTGTTTAGCTGCAATAGTCATCTACTTTATGTACAAAAGGTGAAAAGCTATGATTTTTATGACGAAGATGAAATGATGCTTGTTCTCTTTTCTCATTTATTTGTCAATAACAATGATGACAATGTTCGAATTTTTGACCTTGATTTCTTGTTAGAGAAACGCGAATGGATGCTTGTTAAGAGGAGCTTGAGCTGTGGAGATTACCCTTTGTTGGAGGAAAAACTCATAGAGTACAACCATGATGGTGGTTTCGTTAACAGAGAGTCTTTCCGAATGACAGACAAAGCGAAGAGAGAACTGTTTGGAGAACTCAATCTTGCTTCGATGGATCAGCGTAATAAGCGTGGTGATATGATCAAGACGGAAGAGATAGTGCCCAAAAAGTTGTTCTACGGCAACAAGGTTGGCGCTCAAATCTCGGAGTTGGGTGGTCTGCTTGGCGAGGTGCACTACGAAGAAGTTCGTGCTCGCATGAAAGCGACGGGCTTCCGTTGTTGTTTTACATGTCTTTTCTATGGCCAGCCAGGAACGGGAAAGACCGAGACCGTACTGCAATTGGCCAGGCAGACTGGGCGTGACATTCTCCAGGTGAACATATCGGAGATAAAGAGCATGTGGGTCGGTGAGAGCGAGAAGAACATCAAGCTTGTATTTGACAATTACAGAGCCAAGGTCAAGGAATGTAAGCGAACGCCTATTCTCCTTTTCAACGAGGCGGATGCTATTATCGGCAAGCGTCAGGAGGGGGCAGCGAAGGCTGTGGAGAAAATGGAAAACTCAATCCAGAATATCATCCTTCAGGAAATGGAAACACTGGATGGAATTCTCATTGCTACAACCAACCTCGCTCAGAATATGGATAAAGCGTTTGAGCGCCGATTCCTCTACAAGATCAAGTTTGAGAGGCCAACCGTGGAAGCCCGTATGGGCATGTGGCGAGAAATGATACCCAAACTGGACGAGGAGCAAGCGTGTGTCTTGGCCACAAAGTACGATTTCAGCGGAGGACAGATAGAGAATATTGCCAGGCATTACACCATTGGGAATATCTTGCATGGCGATTCTGAGGATTTGGTAGCCGAACTAGCCAGCTACTGTGATAGCGAAAGGCTGGAGGCTAAGCCTCATCGCAAAATCGGATTCTGCTAATGGCAAAAAAAGGGGTCACAGTCTCCTTGCTGTGTGCTTACATTATAACGTTTAACGTTTTTGTTTGCGTGGTGTGGCAGAGGGAAGAGAGAGGCGCTTGGCTTCGAAAACGTTAAAACGTTAATGGTTTGCAGGAGCCTCCCTCTTTCTCCCTCTTGTTGTGTAGTTGCATCTTAACGTTTAACGTTTTTGTTTTCGAATGCGATATGCCGATGTTGAGAAACGAGCGAAAATTGAAACGTCCAAGTTGGATAGTTTTGCTCGCCTCACTAATAAGGTGAGCAAATTGTAACTTAAACTATTTCGGTGCTTTTGTGCCTCGGTCTGCCATTTTTTGCATAGCTATGTCGTTATTTGGCATATCTTGTGCCGAACTTTGCACAGACAAACAGACAAACAGTCGAACAGTCGAACAGTCAAACAGTCAAACAATATGATAGAATAAGCAATGAAGATGGAACAGAAAACAAATGACGAATTCATGCGCAACATCCTCGTCGAGGGAGCGTGGAAAGACCTATCTCTGGGTTTTGCGTGGAGCGAGCCCCTGCTTGAGAAGTATCAGGATCGTGTGAGTTGGGAAGATATTTCGCTAAACCCCTACATTCGATGGACGATCCCTATGGTTGGCAAGTTCTCCAAGCGCATCAACTGGAAGATTTTCTCGGCGTGTGCCGTTGAGAAGGTTTTGACGCCAAAGTTGGTAGAGGCGTTCAAGGACAAGTGGGACTGGCATGAATTGTCGGGTAATCCCGAACTTCATCTTTCCTATGAACAGATGGAGAAGTATGCCGACTTGCTGGACTGGGTAGAGCTTATCTCGGAAGAAGACTTTAGCGTTCCCGATGGGAAAGGCATCGATTTCTACGAGAAGTTTCGCGAGTACATCCCTGCCAGCAAACTGCAAGGGTCGACTTTGTGGTGTGAGATGTTGGAGCAGCAAAGGGCGGAGCTCGTCGGCGAAATTATCTCATAGCGCTTGATCGCTTCTTTGCCCCTCAGCAAAAAAAGGTTCTTCCGGAAAATGGAGTGATTCGACGTGGACACATAAAAGACAACTTGAACAACTTTTACAACAAGTAACAACGCTTCGCGGGGACATCGACTCTTCGAGTCCATGCTGACCAAGGGTTGCTGCAAGGGAAACAACTATGAACAAAACCTATCACTCGATTTTCCGGATGAACCATTTTTGTCCTCTCAAACCTCGACCCAGGCTGCGGCAATACGGAAGCCCACGGAAGTTTCAAGCTGTTAATATGACTTTTTCTTGCGCCAAAACAAAAACGTTAAACGTTAATAGGGTGGGCTTGGCAAGTGCGCTCGATTGGCAAGTGTGTTTTGCCTTTTGGTGGTCCTAAGCTACGATCAGGCCTGATCCTAAGTAGCCACCGGGCGCAGTCGTAAGCAACCTTCGGCGAGGTGTTTTGGTTTGTCCTGGAAATGAAGTTGGGACAGAAGAATCGTTCTGTCCCAACACGTCTGTTTGCGGTCCTCACGGGTCTTGGCGCACAGCGTCAGAGCAGGGAGAGAAACTGCTCCACGGGGATGCCGCGGTTTTTGTCCTCGTTGTCCTTGTTGTGGTCTATGAGCGTATAGACGCCGTCCATGGCGCGGCGCGTGCTGGCCTCCAGGGGCGTGCCGTTGAGGATGTGGCCGATGAGAATGGCAGAGAAAATGTCGCCCGTGCCCGGGAAGTGAACGGGAATCTCCGTATAGACATGGGTGAACCAAGTGTCGGTCAGGTGGTTGTAGCCGATGACGGAAGGCTGGCCGTCGATGGGGATGGAGGTGATGAGCACCGACTTCGGACCGATCTGGCGCAGCTCCTCCACCAGCTGGCGGGCCTCCTCTGCCGAGACGCCCTCGGGGCGGTAGGGCTTGTCCGTGAGGTAGCACGCCTCTGTGTAGTTGGGGTAGCAGAGGTGGGCCACGGAGAGCATTTCCCTCATGCTGTTGATGGTCGCCGGCGTCACGCCGTTGTAGAGTTTGCCCTCGTCGCCCATGATGGGATCGACGAAGACGGCCGTCCCCGTGGCCTCCTGCTCACGGCAGTAGCGGGCGATGAGATCGGCCTGCTGCTCCGACACGATAAATCCCGTCGCGATGGCGTCGAAGTGGAAGCCCAGCTCCTTCCATACCGGAAACACCCCCTTGATATAGTCGGTCGTGTCCAGGAGGTTGAACTTGCCGTAGTCGAGCGTGTTGCTCACGATGGCGGTCGGGAGGTTGTGGACGGGCATTCCCATGTAGGAGAGAATGGGGAGCATGGCAGCGGTGGCCACCTTGCCGTAGCCGCACACGTCGTTGATGAGGAGTATTTGCTTCTTTGATAGTGACATCTTGTCCTGTTGCTTATTTGGGGAGCAAAGTTACTCAAATCTTGTCATTTGGCCAAGCCAAGTGTAAATAAATCGCCGTGGAGCGGCTTATGCGAGAAAAAATCGCTACCTTTGCACCGTCATTTCGCTTCTTTGGAAGCCTATTTATTAGAAGATTATGAAACTGGATAAAATTGTCGCTCAATCGGCGGTTGAGGCCGTGAAGAGCCTTTATGGTCAGGACGTGCCCTTGAATCTCATTCAGGTGCAGAAGACGAGGCCGGAGTTTGAGGGTAACATGACGCTGGTCATCTTCCCGTTGTTGAAGATCAGCCGCAAGAAGCCCGAGGGCACGGCACGCGAGATCGGCGAGTATATCGTCGCCCACAATGATTTCGTGGAAAACTTCTCCATCGTCAAGGGCTTCCTCAATTTCACTTTCCGTGCGGACACATGGCTTTCGATGCTTCAGGACATCGACCAGGAGGCCCACTTCGGCGAGAAGCCCGTCACGGAGGAGTCGCCGCTGGCGATGGTGGAGTACTCATCGCCCAACACCAACAAGCCCCTCCACCTGGGACACGTGCGCAACAACCTCCTCGGATGGTCGCTGGCGCGCATCCTCGAGGCCAATGGCAACCGCGTGGTCAAGACCAATATCGTCAACGACCGTGGCATCCATATCTGCAAGTCGATGCTGGCCTGGCAGAAGTGGGGCGACGGCATCACGCCCGAGGCGGCCCACAAGAAGGGCGACCACCTGATCGGCGACTTCTACGTGCTCTTCGACAAGCACTATCGCGAGGAGGTGGCTCAGCTCCAGGCCGAGTATGAGGCTGGCGGCATGGGTGCCGACGAGGCCAAGGAGAAGGCCAAGCAGGAGGCTCCGCTCATCAAGGAGGCCCACGAGATGCTCGTGAAGTGGGAGCAGGGCGACAAGGAGGTTCGCGACCTGTGGCAGAAGATGAACAACTGGGTCTATGCGGGTTTCGACGAGACCTACAAGGCCCTGGGCGTGGCCTTCGACAAGATCTATTATGAGTCGGAGACCTACCTCGTGGGCAAGCGCAAGGTGATGGACGGACTGGAGCGCGGACTCTTCTTCAAGAAGGAGGACGGATCGGTCTGGGCAGACCTCACCCAGGAGGGCCTCGACCAGAAACTGCTGATCCGCGGCGACGGCACCTCGGTCTATATGACACAGGATATCGGTACGGCCACGATGCGTTTCAGCGACTATCCTATCGACAAGATGATCTACGTCGTGGGCAACGAGCAGAACTACCACTTCCAGGTGCTCTCGCTCCTGCTCGACCGCCTCGGCTTCAAGTGGGGCAAGGACCTGGTCCACTTCTCCTACGGCATGGTCAATCTGCCCAATGGCAAGATGAAGAGCCGCGAGGGAACGGTCGTCGATGCCGACGAGCTGATAGCCCAGATGATCGGCGACGCCCGCAAGGTCGGCGACGAGCAGGGCAAGGGTGCGGAGATGACGGAGGAGGAGCGCCAGAACGTGGCGCGGATCGTCGGTCTCGGCGCGCTGAAGTACTTTATCCTCAAGGTGGATGCAAGAAAGAACATGCTCTTCAATCCCGCGGAGTCCATCGACTTCAATGGCAACACGGGTCCCTTCATCCAATATACTTATGCGCGCATCCGCAGCATCATGCGCAAGGCGACGGGCGTGGCAGACTCCCTCGGCGGCTATAAGCCCAACGACAAGGAGGTGGAGCTGATCCAGAAGCTCGGCGAGTATGAGGTGGCAGTGGCTGATGCGGGCCGCAACTACAATCCGGCTACCATCTGTAACTACTGCTACGAGCTGACCAAGCTCTTCAACTCGTTCTACCACGACTACTCCATCCTCAGCGCCGAGAGCGCCGAGGCCCTGGCCTTCCGCTATGTGCTGGCACGCAATGTGGCCAAGGTCATTAAGAACGGCATGGATCTGCTGGGTATCGAGGTGCCCGAGAGAATGTAGAATATTCCCGCAAGGGACAAGGATAGGGGCGGGAGGCAGCTGGAGGCGAGGCCCTTCTGCTGCCCCCCGTCCTCGTTTTCCGCTCTTGGCTGAAACAAGGCCTTGGCCCTTTAGCTTTCTCCCCGCTGATATGAACAAAGACTTCCCTCAGAATCCCCCCTCCTGGCGCAACGATACCGTCCTGCCTCTGCCCCCAGAGGTCAATGCCAATGCCTGGGCGGTCGATGCGGCCTGTTCGGGCAATCCGGGCCCGATGGAGTATCGGTGCATCGACCTGCAGACGGGCCAGCAGGTGTTCCACTATGGCCCTATCCACGGGACAAACAATATCGGAGAGTTTCTCGCCATTGTCCACGCCTTGGCGCTCATGGAGCAACGAGGCATCAAGGGGAAGGTCATCTACTCCGACTCCTACAATGCGGCGTTGTGGGTCAAGAAGCGCAAGTGCAAGACCACGCTGGTGCGCGACGCCAGGACGGCAAAACTCTATGAGGTCATCGCCCGCGCCGAGAACTGGTTGCTGACCCATCCCTGCGCCACGCCTGTGCTGAAATGGGACACGGCGCAATGGGGTGAGATTCCCGCCGACTTTGGACGCAAGTAGCAGGCGCATGCAAACGGTTCGTTTTGTTTTCAATTAAACCCTCACCATCCCCTCACAACCCTCATGTCTTCCCTCTACCTATTTCAGTTTGCCGCCCTCATCTTCATGCTGGTCAATGCGCTCTTTGTCGCCTTGGCCCGCCTGGACGCCCGCTGGAAGAACAAACGCTACGAGCGCTCCCGCTTGATGATCTTCCTTGCCTTGGTGCTTCTTTCCGCCCAATACTATGTCCAGATGAGATTTCACATCAGGGCCACCGACGACCACTTGGGAGCCATGGTCAACATGCTCGTCTATACTCCCTGTTTCGGACTGATAGCCATGGCTATCTACAATCTCGAAGCAGTCCAGGCCAAGCGGCGCAACATGGCCTTGGCCTGCGCGGGATTCTATGCTGCCATCGTTGGCTGCTTCGCCCTTGGCCACTATCTGAGGGGCAGTTGGCATATCGGCGGCTGGCTCTATCCGATGCTGGCTCTCTATAGCGTCCACATGATCTATTGCGTCCTCATGATCCGAAAGGAGACCCATAAGCGCAGAAGGATGCTGGAGACCCTCACCGCCACCGACCTCCTGCCCTATGTGCGCTATTCGTACGCGAGCGTGGTCAACCTCTGCCTGGCTGCCCTCGTCACGCCCGTGGCCATCCTTTCCACCACCACGCTCTATATCTTTGGCCCCTTGGTGCTGATGGCCATTCTTTTCTTCGTTCTTACGTTCATCTCTTTGGGTACGGGCTATATGCCGTCCGAAGAACTGCTGGACTCGGAGGGGGAAGAACTGGCGGAGGAACTGGAGGCTGGTGCTTCCCTCCCACCTTCAGGAGCGTCGGCCTGCGCCGAGGCTTCCACCGTTTCGCCTTCCGGACGCTCAGCGCTCTCCGAGGAGCGCATTGCCCTGATCCAGGAGCGCATCGACAGCTGGTGCGTCCAGCGTGGCTACAAAGACTATTCGATCAACTTCATGACCCTGTCCCGCTCCCTCAGCATCTCCAAGCCCGATCTGGCCGTCTATTTCTCCCAGCGCCTGCACACCACGTTTCGGGTGTGGCTGAGCGATATTCGTTTTCGCGCTGCACAGAGCATGATGCTGGAGCACCCTCATTACAGCAACGACGTGATCTCTGCCGAGTGTGGTTTCTCCTCGCGCACGCAGCTCTACCGCATCTTCAAGGCGAAAGAGGGATGTACGCCAACTGCTTGGCGCGAACGCCAGTCGCAACAGGACCTCTTGGGGCGATGAAACCGTCATTTTTGGACTTTTCCTGACCTTGTTTAAGGCTTTTTGCGGGTGTCTCCTTCCTACGAAAGCGACACCCGATTTCCTTTCAATGCAACACCTATTTGGTAGGAATGCAACACATTTGTGCAGGGAAAATCCACCCCTTTTCTTCGGAAAACCCTAATTTTGCAGCATGGACCGAATGGATAAACTTACAACACTGTTTGAAAGCGATGAGCAACTCTACTTCTGTGTCGGCTTGATCATCCTTGTGGGAGCCATTGTCATCATCTGCGCGATGGTGAATGACTACCGGGAGTATCTTGACGCACATCTCAGAACCCGTTTCAGGCTGAGGGAGTTTCTCAGGGAAGAGAAGTTCTATTTATTTCTTTTCTTCGGCTTTGTAGCGCTGATCATCTTTTTTGTCGTGGTGATCTGTACAAAACTTGCTCAAGGATGAGGCCTTGAGGCCTTGCAGGGTTGTGGAAAACGCATACTTACTGGATAATATATAGGCAGCTGATTGCCAAACAAGGACTGTGAAAGAACCCGCAAGGGTCCATATACTGAAACCATTAACCCGATCGATTTCAGAGTCCTGTCGGAAACAGTACGGGGGACGATCGCGCGCCTTGGGAGACCAGGTAAGCGATCGCTCGCCGTTCTGCCACCGACAGGTAAACACGAAGGGAGTAAAGGGACAAATATTCTATTTCGCCTGCTCCACAATAAAACCCGCTTTCCGCCGTTATTTTCTTATATTATATTAGCATGGTATGAAAGTATTCCGCCACTCCATATTGCTGCTCTTCGCCCTCCTCTGCGGCTTGCAGGGCCAGGCGCAACAACAGCGATTCTTCAATCTGACAGTTGACGACATTGCCATCGACACGATGTTGCCCCGTTTCAGCTATGCCATCCCCTTGGGAAAGCACTATGCGGACAGCATCTACACGCTCGAAATACGCTACCCCGAGTTTCTCGAGATGGGGCGGCGCGACTCGCTCCGCTACCTCGCCTTGGCCCCCTCGGCAGATCCCGGACGACTGCCCGAGATAGAGCAGCACATCGTCGTGGACCGCAAGAAGGGACGCCTCGACTTCTCGCTCTGTCCCGTCGTGCGCCGTGAGGGGCGCCTGCAGTTTCTCGTCTCCTTCATGATCGCCGTCACCTCCCAGCCCAAACCGTCGCTGAAGGCACCGTCGCATGCGGGAACGCAGAGGGACTTAACGTCCTCGGAGGATGCGGCCATCTATGCGAAGCACTCCGTCCTGCGTGAGGGACGCTGGGTGAAGATTCGCGTTCCCGAGTCGGGCATCTATCAATTGACCTCTCAGTTGGCGCGGCAGGCGGGCTTTAGCGACCTGAGCCGTGTGCGCATCTTCGGCTATGGTGGCAACCTCCAGAACGAGGAGTTGCACAAGAGCGATCTTGCCGCCACTGACGATTTGCCCGAGGTGGCTTCTACGATGGTCGGCGACCGCCGCTTGTTCTATGCCAAAGGACCCGTGAGCTGGGAGAACAAGGAGGCCACGCGGCGTACCCGCAATCCATACTCAGACTATGGCTACTATTTCCTTACCGAGACCGACGGAAAGACGCCGCTCATGGTGGACTCCGCCCAGTTTATCGCCGACTGCTATCCTTTGGCCGACGACTATCATGCGCTCCGCGAGGTGGATAACTTCTCTTGGTATCAGGGTGGCCGCAACCTCTTCGAGAACGATCCGATCGAGCAGGGGAAGTCGCGCACCTATGTCTTCTCCCACTCCGCGGGAGAGAATCGCATGGCCAACCTCACTATCGCCGTGACGGCTGGTGCTGCCGCTTCGGTGCAGTATCGCCTCAACGGAAAGGATCTCGGCAACGCCAGTCTGCGCCTCTCGTCGTATAATGCCGCCGTGGAGGCTGAGAATACTTATAAAATCGAACACACTACCTCCGACACGATCACGGTGACGACGCTCAGATCGGAAGAGCACGCTCTCGGGAGGCCCTGTGCGCATGGACTACATCAGCTATGCCTACGAGCGCCCGAAACCGCAGCCGCGCCTGGCTACGGATCCCTTCCCCGTGCCCGAGTATGTCTATGCCATTACCAACCAGGACCACCACGCCGACCCGCAGGCCGACCTCGTCATCATCATCCCGACGAGCCAGAAGTTGCGACCGCAGGTTGAGCGCTTGGCACAGATGCATCGCGACCGCGACTCGATGCGCGTGAATATCGTGCCGGCCGATGAGCTCTACAATGAGTTTTCCAGTGGCACACCCGACGCCAATGCCTACCGTCGCTACCTCAAGATGCTCTACGACCGGGCAGGTGACGACGAGGCCCAGATGCCCAAGCACCTGCTGCTCTTTGGCGACGCCGTCTGGGACTGCCGTATGCTCACACCTGAGTGTCGCTCGCTCAACGCCGACGACTATCTGCTGGCCCACGAGAGCGAAAATTCCTTCTCTGAGACCGACTGCTATGTCAACGACGGATGGATGACGCTGCTCGACGAGGGCGAGGGTGGCGCTTCGATTCGCAACGACAAGGAGGATGTGGCCGTGGGGCGCATTCCTGTCACCACGGCGGCGGAAGCCAAGGCCGTAGTCGATAAGATCATTGCCTATGCCAACAACGCCCATGCAGGCGACTGGGCCAACACCATCATGTTTATGGGCGACGATGGCAACAACAATCTCCACATGCGCGATGTAGATGCCACGGCGGAATATATCGGCCAGCTCTATCCGGGCTATCAGATCAAGAAGGTGATGTGGGACGCCTATACGCGCGTCAGCACCTCCACGGGCAATCGCTATCCCGAGGTCTCGCGCCTCCTCAAGCAGCAACAGCAGGCGGGCGCCCTCATCATGGACTATGCGGGCCACGGTGTGGAGTATCAGATCTCCCATGAGTCAGTACTTACCATCAGCGACTTCCGCACGTTCACCAATCAGAACCTGCCGCTTTGGATCACGGCCTCTTGTGATGTCATGCCTTTCGACACGCGCAAGGAGACGATCGGCGAGACCGCCCTGCTCAACGCGCAGGGTGGATCCGTGGCCTTCTGGGGCACGACGCGCACGGTCTATGCCTATTACAATAAGTTTATCAACAATGCCTTTCTGCGCCATGTGTTGAGCTTCACCAATGGTAAGCCCACCACAATGGGTGAGGCCCAGCGCCTGGCCAAGAACGATGTTATCAGTACGGGCCAGGACCGCACGCTCAACAAACTCCAGTATTCGCTCCTTGGCGATCCGGCTTTGGCTCTCAACCTGCCTACCTTCGACGTGGTCATTGATAGTATCAACGGACTGCCCGTGGGAGGCAAGCAGGATATCATCCTCAAAGCGGGTAGCGTGGCTCGGGTCAAGGGGCGTGTCATGCGTCAGGAGGAAACTCTCGTAGGCTTCAACGGTCAGATGACGGCCACGGTCCGCGACACCCGCGAGATGGTGACGTGCAAGAAGCAGGAGGAGACTTCCAACTCCGCGTTCCAGTATTACGACCGGCAGAAAGTGCTCTTCAATGGTTCCGACAGTGTGCGCAATGGCGAGTTCCAGTTTACCTTCGCCGTGCCTTTCGATATCAACTACGCCAGTGGTAGCGGACTCATCAATGTCTATGCTGTCAGCGACGACCATACGCAACTGGCCCATGGTGCCGAGGACCGCTTCTTCATCTATGGTTCGGAGACGGTGCGCAACGACAGTATTGGACCGTCGATCTACTGCTACCTCAATACACCCTCGTTTGTCGATGGGGGAAGCGTCAATACCACGCCCTATTTCGTGGCCAACGTCACGGACAAGGATGGCATCAACGCCACGGGCAGCGGTATGGGGCACGACTTGCAGCTTTGCATCGATGGAGACCCGAACCTGACTTTCAACCTCAATGAGAACTTCACGTTCGACTTCGGCACTTATACCAGCGGTTCTACCTGGTATTCGCTGCCTGAACTCTCCGAGGGCGCGCATCAGTTGCGCTTCCGTGCGTGGGATATGTTGAACAATGCTTCCACCGCCGTGCTCAACTTCCAGGTCGTCAAAGGACTGAAACCTTCCATCGAGAGCATCAGTTGCACCAACAATCCCGCCACGACGGAGACTACCTTCATCGTCAATCACAACTTCACGGGCGCTGAGGTTGATGTTGAGATTTCCGTCTTCGATATGAGTGGACGCGAGTTGTGGCGCCACACGGAGAGCGGCACCTCGACGGGTAGCGCCTATACCGTGCGCTGGGATCTCTGTGCCGATGGCGGAGCAAAACTGCAGACGGGAGTCTATCTCTACCGTGCCTCTATCGGCTCGGATGGCGGCGAGCGGGTCTCCAAAGCCAAGAAACTGATTATCATCAACAATAAGTAAGCACGATTTGCGTTTTAATCATACACACAGAATGAAATATACGCGTATGAACAGTCAAAATAAGTATGTCGGTATCGTCCTCTTGTCGGCGCTGTCGCTCACGACCTATGCCCAGGACAAGAAGGATATGTTCAATCCGGTCAACTCCGCCGTGACCTCACAGTCCATTGCCCCGGACGCTCGCGCCGGGGGTATGGGTGATGTCGGAGCAGCTACCGACCCTGATGTGGCCTCACAGTATTGGAATCCGGCCAAGTATCCGTTCACTATCTCGCGGGCTGGCGTCTCGCTCAACTACACGCCATGGCTGCGCCAGTTGGTCAACGATATGGACTTGGCCTACCTCTCGGGCTACTACCGCATTGGCGACTACAGTGCCGTATCGGCCTCCCTGCGCTACTTCTCCCTTGGTGAGGTGCAGACCAGTTCGAGTTTGGACAACACGGGCGACATGACCATCAATCCCTATGAGATGTCCGTTGATGTAGGCTACTCGCTGATGCTCTCCGAGACGTTCTCCCTGGGTGCGGCCGTGCGCTTCATCTATTCCGACCTGACCTACGACTACACTGAGGACACGTCGCCAGGATCGGCTTTCGCTGCTGATATCGCTTGCTACTATCAGAACTATGTCAATCTCGGAAGCCGCGAGTGTCAGCTCGGATTGGGCCTCAACATCTCCAACATCGGTTCGAAGATCACCTTTGGTGGCGACAACCGTTCGGAGTTTATCCCGACAAACATGCGACTGGGTGCGTCTCTCATGATCCCTATCGACGAGTACAACCGCTTCACCATAGCTGCCGATGCCAACAAGTTGCTCGTGCCCACCTATCCGCAGCGTGAGGACAACGAGACCGACGAGCAGTATGAGCAGCGCTTGCAGACCGACTACTACGACCTCTCTTCCATCAGCGGCATCTTCAAGAGTTTCGGCGATGCGCCGGGTGGCTTCAAGGAGGAACTGCAGGAGATACAATGGAGTGTTGGTGCAGAGTATGTCTATAATGATAAGTTCTCCCTTCGTGCTGGCTACCACCATGAGAGTGAGAACAAGGGTAATCGTAAGTATTTCACCGTTGGTGCGGGCTTCCGTATGAACGTCTTCTCGCTCGATGCTGGCTATGTCATCGCTACGGCCAAGAGCAATCCGCTCGACCAGACGCTCCGCTTCTCGCTCTCGTTCGACCTCGATGGTGTCAAGGACTTGTTCAGACGCAGATAATGATACGGGTAGGATTTGGATATGATGTCCACCGATTGGTGGAGGGGCGCGACCTCTGGCTGGGAGGTGTCAAGATAGCCCACGACCGTGGTCTCGACGGCCATAGCGATGCAGACGTGCTGATACACGCCATCTGTGACGCGATGCTTGGTGCTGCCAATATGCGCGATATCGGCTATCACTTCCCCGATACGTCGGAGGCTACGAAAGATATGGACTCTAAGATCATCCTCCGTGACACGGTTGCTCTCCTCGCAGAGAAGGGCTACCATTTGGGCAATATCGACGCGACAGTGTGTGCCGAAAGACCGAAGCTCAGTCCTCATATCGACGCCATGCGCGACTGCCTTGCCGCCGTCATTGGCTGCGATCCGGACTGTGTCTCCATCAAGGCGACGACCACCGAGCGTCTCGGCTTTACAGGCCGCAAGGAGGGTATCTCGGCCTATGCCGTCTGCTTGATAGAGAAATAACGCACGCTCACGCATTTAAACATTGTAATAAATACAAAGTTTAACATCTTTTCTTTTGTGGTCTCAAAAAGGATGCTTATCTTTGCAACCGTAAAGAGAACAATAAACGATTGATAACGAAAACAAAGACATTATGAAAAAGTATGTATGTGACGTTTGCGGCTACGTCTATGACCCCGCACAAGGCGATCCTGATAGTGGTATAGTTCCTGGCACGCCGTTCGAAAGTATTCCTGCCGATTGGACTTGCCCCATCTGTGGCGTAACCAAGGATGAATTCAGTCCTATGGCCTAATAACGACCTAACTCCAAATCATCGGACATGATACGCCCCCACAGTCAATCAAAGACTGTGGGGGCGTTGCTATCTCTGCTCTATAGGAAAAAAGAAAGGCCGCCGCCCGTTGCTGATGTCAGCATGTGGCGACGGCCTTTCCTATTGATGGGATCACCCAAGGGCGATCCGATTATGTTACTTCTTGTAGTTCTCAAGACCCTTGTCGAGGAACTTGATGTAGCCCGGGATGTCCTCCTTATAGACGAAGCTACCAGAGAGCGGCTTACCCTCGTTATCGACCGTCACGTGGAACGGCTGTGCGAGGTAGCCAAACTTCGTCTGCTCCAGGTAAGACCACTTGTCACCAACGGTGCGCAGCGTGCGGGTCGTACCATCCGGGTTCTTCACCTCCATCGGCTTGTCGAGCGGCGTCTTGTCATCGACGAAGAGGGAGATGAGGACGTAGTCCTTGGTCAGACGCTCAGAGACCTCATTGTCCGTCCAGACAGCAGACTCCATCTTGCGGCAGTTGACGCAGCCGAAACCGGTGAAGTCGAGCATGACGGGCTTGCCAGCAGCCTTAGCGGCAGCCATACCCTCCTCGTAAGACGTGTAGGCGGGATGTACCTCCTCGGCCTTGTTGAGGTTGAAGTCCTGCGTGTTCATAGGCGGCGAGAATGCACTGACAGCCTTACAGGGAGCACCCCAGAGGCCAGGCACCATATAGACGGCGAAGGCCAAAGAGCAGAGACCCATCATGATGCAGGGCACCGGCATAGCCTTCTGCTCCTGGTCATCGTGCGGGAACTTGAGCCAGCCGATGAGGTAGAAGCCCATGAAGGCGAAGATCATGATCCACAGGGCGAGGAACGTCTCGCGGTCGAGGATGCCCCAACCGTAGGCGAGGTCGGCCACGGAGAGGAACTTCAGAGAGAAGGCCAACTCGACGAAGCCCAGCACCACCTTGATCATGTTCATCCAAGAACCCGACTTCGGAGCCTTCTGCAGCCAGGTCGGGAACATGGCGAAGAGTGAGAACGGCAGGGCCAAAGCGAGGGCGAAGCCGAACATACCCACTGTCGGAGCCACCCAGTCGCCACTCGTAGCGGCCTCCACAAGCAGCAGACCGATAATCGGGGCCGTGCAGGAGAAGCTGACGAGGCAGAGGGTGAAGGCCATCAGGGCGATGGAGAGAAGTCCTGTAGTGGTGGAAGCCTTCGTATCGACGGCGTTACCCCATGATGAGGGCAGCTGCAACTCAAACCATCCGAAGAAGCTGAAAGCGAAGACAACCAGCAGGAGGAAGAAGAAGATATTGAACGGTGCGTTGGTAGCCAACTCGTTGAGGCGCTGTGGGCCAAGGAGTGCCGTCACAATGAGCGCAAGGGCCATGTAGATGACGATGATAGAGATACCATAGGTGGCAGCGTCGCGGATACCCTTGCTCTTGCTGTCCTTGGAACGCTTCAGGAAGAAGCTCACCGTCATCGGGATAATCGGCCATACGCACGGCGTGAGCAGGGCTACGAAACCACCGACGATACCCATTAGGAAGATGTACCAAACCGACTTGTTCTTGGTGCTCTGACCGTCCTCAAAAGCCTTCAGCTCCTTGATGACCGGTGTCCAGAGGTCTGAACCCACGCCAGCGGTGCCCGTGTCAGCCTTGACGGCAGTGGCGGTAGAGTCGCCAGCAGCAGCCTTGGCAGAGTCGCCAGCAGCGGCAACATCCGTCTTGGCCTCCTCTTCGGCAGCTTTGTCCTCAGTGGGGGCAGGTGCGTCCTTGGGGCCTTCACCACTATAGTTGAACTCCACGGACGTCGGCGGCATACACATCTCGTCGTTGCATGCGCCAAACTCCAGGTAGCCCTTGACGTTGTAGGTCTTGCCTGTAATCTTGTATTTCTGTACGAAAGTGACGTTGTTCTCGAAATAGCGAAGCTTTATGCCAAAGATGGGATCCATCTCGCTAATCTCGCGTCCAATGTGCTGCAACCCACCAATGGGTTTCACACCCTCGGCCTTATCTGTGTGTAAGGTCGCAGAGACCGGACCATCCGCGGGGAGACCGGTGGAATAGACGTGCCAGCCCTTGCTGATGGACATGGTGAACATCACCTGTACCTCGGTGTCCGACACTTGTTTCTTACTCGCCTTAAATTTGACGGGATTCCCTTGGGCAAAACATAGTAGTGCCAAAAGGCTTAACGTCAGAGTTAAAATGGCTCTTTTGTTAGTTCTCATATTCATGGTTTTCTATTAAACATTGGGGACAAAATTATTAAATTCTATCTACATGAGCAAACTTTTGAGCAGAAAATTTCCCCGTTCGGAAAAAAAAGGATAACTTTGCAGCGCATAGTAAAAATAGAGTACAGAGGAAACAGGAATTCCGGCATGATGAACATGTCGGGATTCTCGTTTTTTGTGTAGTTTGAAACAAACGAAAAAATCTAAAAAGCAGAATAAATTATGGCTTATATGTCACAGAAGGGCTACGATGAAATGGTAGCCCAGCTCCAACAGTTGGAGACGGTAGAGCGCCCGAAGGCTTCGGCAGCCATCGCCGAGGCGCGCGACAAGGGCGATTTGAGTGAGAATGCGGAGTATGATGCTGCCAAGGAGGCACAGGCCCACCTGGAGACAAAGATCAACCAACTGAAGTTGGCTATCGCCGAGGCGAAGGTCATTGACACCTCGCGTCTCAGCACAGAGGCGGTGCAGATCCTTTCGACCGTGGAGATGACCAACATGGCCAACAACACGAAGATGCGCTACACCATCGTCAGCGAGAACGAGGCCAACATCAAGGTGGGCAAGATCTCCATCAAGACTCCGATCGCGCAAGGCTTGCTCAACAAGAAGGTCGGCGATGTGGTGGAAATTGCCATTCCGCGTGGTACGATCAAGTTGCGCATAGACAAGATCACCCTCGAATAATTACGATTATGGATATTTTCAGCAAGATTGCTGCTGGTGAGATTCCCAGCTACAAGTGTGCGGAAAGCGAAAAGTTTTATGCTTTCCTCGACATCAACCCCGTCGTCCAGGCCCATACGTTGGTCATCCCTCGTCGGGAAGTGGATTACATCTTCGACATGGAGGACGGCGAGTTGGCCGAGTTTGAGGTCTTCGCCAAGCGTGTCGCCAAAGCCATCCGCACAGCCTTCCCCTGCAAGAAGGTGGCCCAGGTGGTGCTCGGCCTCGAAGTGCCCCATGCCCACATCCATCTTCTGCCCATCAACTCCGAGGGCGATGTCGATTTCCATCGCCACGTCCAGTTGAGCGAGGAGGAGATGAAGGCTACTGCCGAAAAGATTCTGGCAGCCTTCAACGCACAGTAATCCTCTCCAGGTCTTTTAGCCAAACGGGCTTGCAAGTCGCGTGACACCCAGGTGTCCGAAAGCTTGCAAGCCCGTTTGATATTTATTTAGGTATTCATTGGCATTTATTCCACCCGCACTTCGTCGATGAAGCACCAGGCAGGATAGCCGACGCCGTAGTGCCAGTCGGGGCACATTCCCGTGGCCTTGATGCGCACGCGGATGAAACGTGTAGAGACAGGTTGTGCCACGCTGACCTTGCCTTCGACAAACTTGACGGCGATGTCGCGGTCTTCCTTCATCACCAAGGGCTCGCCAAAGGGTTGGAACGCCTTGCCATCTGTGCTTACTTCATAGCGTACCTCCTTAGGTAGGAGTACCCAGGCGCCCAACTGGTGGAGGAAGTCGGTGCTTATGGCAGAGATGCTGGTCTCCCTGCCAAGATCGAGGGTGAAGTCAGGATTGGTCCCTTCCCATCCTACCCACCCCTCCACAAAGCTCGATCCGCCGAAGAGCCCATCGGTAAGGGCGGTGGAAGCCATTCCTTGGTAGCGGTCGTGTGGAGCGGTGTTGAAAGCCACCGTAGCGCCCTTTGCTTGGGTGACGACACGCGAGGGGAGGTAGCGCTTCAGATACAAGTCGCAATAGTCGGCAGGTGCGTTGCCGCGCTCGTTGAGCGACTCCACGCCGAAACGTACGGATCGTTCGCGGAAGCATTTCACCTTTGCCTCCACAGCCTTCTCGTCCTCAATACCCTTGGTGCGCGCTATCTCCAGTTCGGCATATTGCAGTGGCAGCCGACTGATCTGCACCCGCTGGAGCAAGACGCTATCGCCGCGGACTGCCGCCTCTGCTTTATCGAAGAGTCGGGCGTAGGTGTGCATCAGGTCGTCGGAGAGCATTCCGTCCTTGTGGGTGATGGGCGAGTCGTAGATCCATAGTGGCACATGACTGCTCAGTAGCGCACCCTCCATCATCTTCCGATAGGAGTAGAGTTCGGTGCCTGCCTCCTCGCCATAATAGTCCGTGAGGAAGACGCGCATGAGCGAGTCGGCGTCCTGATAGGGATTCCACATCAGTTTGGCAATCATGTAAGCACGCAGTTCGGCGAAGTCTGCTCCCTCGTAGCCGTTCACCTGCTCAAACAGCATGTTGGCGTGGTTGCGGTGGAAGAGTTGGACGTTGGGTGCCAAGACATGGAAGTTGGGGAATGGTGCTACCATATTGTCGAAGTTGATGCCATAGTCCCAGACGAAGATGTTGTTGGAGATGCGACTCCAGCCCTCCAGGGCCCTTACAAAGTCGCGTCCGCTCTCGTTGTCCGTCAGAGGCACCTCGCGCTTGGCGTCAATGCTGCAGAGCATGATGTTGACGTTGGGAAGCGGTTTGACCAGTCTTGGCGGTTGCATACTATAGAGGTAGGCGAGGGTAGAGAACTCCTTGTCAGGGTAGTGCGAGGCCAGGCGGTTGAGAAATCGGATGATCGGGCCGCTGGCAGAACCTTCCTCCGTCTCCACCTCCGTGCATTTCTCGCAATGGCAATTGGTAAAGTTGCCGTCGTTCTGACTGATGGAGATCATTTTCATGCCCGGGTTGCGGGCGAAGATACTGTCGAGGTTGTGGCAGACCTGCACAAACAGTTGCTCATTGGTCAGACACCACTGGCTATGAGATCCTGGCTGGCGTCTGCCATTGATGAGGGCATACCATTCCGGATGCGCCTTCCCATAGACGCGGCTTGGGAGAATCTTGTCGAAAGTGTGTACCCACAGGTTGTCCATGAACATCTGGTTGGGACGTTCCATTCCATACCAATCGACAAACAGCGGGTCGCGCTCACTATAGCTTACCGACTGTCTGTAGCGGAAGGCCGGAGTCTCCGCCCATTCGATGACGGGTAGCTGTAGGTCGCCCACCTTCTGGACCTTGTAGCCTTGTACATGGTTCACCGTCCAGGCGTCCTTTCCCAGATAGTTGATGCCACAATAGCGTTCCAGCAGGTGCGCCACTCCGAGGATAGCCCCCTTGTCGCCTCCCGACAGGATGCGCATGGTGCCGTTGTGGCAACTGATTTGAAATCCGTCCTCACCCGCCTGGTCCGTCTTGCCGCCGATGAAGACGATCTGTCGGGGCTTTTTCTCTGCCCGAAGTCCTACGGACAGCGTCGTCCCTGTCAGTTTCTCGACGAAATAGTTCATCACCTCGGCAGCCCGGCGAGCAGCATGGGTCGTGTCCGTCAGTACGATTTGTGCCGCTGGCTTGCCTCGCTCGACAAGTGATATCTGTGCATGAGAGGTCAGCGGAAGAAACATTGCCAGAACAACTATAACCCGCCGGCAATGGTACGTTGTGTATCTCATATTTTGTAAATGATGGTTTCAGCAACTGCAAAAATACGGCTTTTTGGCCGAAGCGGGAAGAAATACCGTGTGAATTTTGTCCATTCGGGATTATTATCGTAACTTTACCACCTGAAATAACAATACTAAAGACAATTCGTAAATAAAAACTTTCAAAGCAATCAACACGATGAAGAAGACTATCTTTTCGATTTTGGCGTTGCTCGTGAGCATGACGACGATGGCGCAGTATCAGCCTTCGGAGCAGATCAAGGAGAGCCAAAAAGAATTCCAGGACTTCAAGTTTGGTATTTTCATCCACTGGGGTATCTACTCCATGCTCGGCGACGGCGAGTGGGTGATGAACAACAAGAGTATCAACTACCAGGAGTATCCGCATTTGGCCGACGGTTTCTATCCGTCTCGCTTCAATGCCGACGAGTGGGTGCGCACGTTCCGTGAGGCGGGTGCCAAGTATATCACCTTCACCACCCGTCACCACGACGGTTTCTCCATGTGGCATACCGCCCAGGACACTTACAATATCGTTGATGGCACTCCCTTCAAGCGCGACATTCTGAAGGAGCTGGCCGACGCTTGCCACAATGGCGGCTTGAGCCTCCACCTCTACTACAGCCACCTCGACTGGCGTCGCCTCGACTATCCGCTCGGCCGCACGGGCAAGAAGCTCGGCCGTCCTACGGATAAGCAGAACTGGCGTAGCTATTATACCTTCATGAACAACCAGATCCGTGAGTTACTCACCAACTACGGTCGTGTCGATTGTATCTGGTTCGACGGATGGTGGGACCATGATGAGGACAAGACCCCGTTCAACTGGGAGCTCGATGAGCAGTATGCCATGATCCATCAGCTCCAGCCCCAGTGTATCGTTGCCAACAACCACCATGGCAAGCCCTATCCTGGTGAGGATATCCAGATCTTTGAGCAGGACCTCCCCGGTGAGAATACCTACGGTCTGAGTGGACAGGATGTCAGCCAGCTCCCGCTGGAGACCTGCCTGACGATGAACTACACTTGGGGCTATAGCATCACGGACAAGAACTATAAGTCGAAGGAGACCCTCGTCCGTGAGCTGGTGCGTGCAGCAGGCAAGAACTGCAACCTCCTGCTCAATGTCGGTCCGCGTCCTGATGGTCAGCTTCCCGTTGAGGCTGTCGAGCGCCTGCAGTATATCGGACAGTTCCTCGGCAAGTATGGCGACACCATCTATGGTACGCGTGGTGGCCTCGTAGCCCCGCACGACTGGGGTGTGAGCACGCAGAAGGGCAACCGCCTCTTCATCCACATCCTCTCTCTGCAGGACAAGGCCCTCTTCGTCCCCACGGGCGACCGCAAGGTGAAGGCTGCCAAGGTCTTCATCAACGGAAAGAAGGTCGAGTTTAAGGCCGTTGCCAATGGCTATGTTCTCACGCTCCCCGAGCAGCCGTCTGGCGACGACTACGTCGTAGAGCTGACGCTGGCATAAGCCTCAGGTTTCAGCCACGGTAAGCAGTCTTCCCGAGGGACTGTCCCGATACAGCGGCGGGCAACAGAAAGGTGTTAATCCCTTTCCGTTGCCCGCCGTCTTGTTGTCAGTCTTTATCACTTGGTCTATGCGCCGTCCTTCATATTATCTTGCTGCTTTTGGGTTGATGAAAGGTCTTCCTACATTGTTGTCCTCAACGCCCCCTTATTCCGCGCTCCTACATTGGCTGTGCATGGCACGCCGTCCGTAGAAGAAGATGAGGATGAAGCAGAAGAGTGGGAGAACGAAGGAGAAGTTGACGGCAGGGAGACCGCACACGACTCCTTGGTCGATGATCCATCCTTGCAGAGGTGGGAGGATGCTTCCACCGACAATGGCCTCCACCAGAAAGGCTGCGCCGAGAGTGGTGTCGCGCTCCTCCACGTCTTCCAAGGCAATGCCGTAGATGGATGGGAACATGATGGACATAAATGCCGAGATGACCACCAGACAGTAGAGTCCCGCTATGTTGACCAGCAGGATGGTGCCAAGGGTACAGATTGATGCGCCGATAGCGAAGAGGGTGAGCAACTTGCGTGAACTGACGTATTTCATCAGCCAAGTACCCACAAACCGGCCCGTCAGCGAGAGCGACATGGCGACGATGTTATACATCTGCGCCGTGGCCTTGTCGATACCCAGATGGTCTGCATACTGGATGATGAAGGTCCATACCATAATTTGAGCCGCTACATAAAACACTTGTGTCACCACCCCCTGACGGTACAAACGGTTTTTCCATAGCCGTCTAAGTGTCGCCTTCACGTCGAGTTTCGTTTTCTGCTCCGCCACGTCTGGCATCTTGACGACCGTCACCACCACGAGAATCGCTACCACCACCAGCCCCAAGGCTACATAGGGATCGCGGATGATGGCGATGTCATGAAGACGGATGGCAGCCTTCTCTGTTGCTGAGAGTGTGGGGTAAAGGATGGCACCCGCTTCATCCCGTTGATCCGAGATCAACTGGGGCAGTACGATGAGCGACGCGATAGCCATGCCACAGAGCGATCCGATGGGGTTGAAGGCCTGTGCGAGGTTGAGACGGCGTGTCGAGGTCGCCTTGCTACCGAGCGAGAGGATGAAGGGGTTGGCCGTCGTCTCCAGAAAGGCGAGCCCAAAGGTGAGGATATAGAGCGACAAGCAGAAAAATGAAAACTCCTGGTAGGCTGCTGCAGGGATGAAGAGGAAGGCCCCACAGGCGTAGAGGAGTAGGCCCAGTTGGATGCCCCGCTTGTAACTGTACTTCCGGATAAACAAGGCGGCGGGAATCGCCATGGTCGCGTAGCCGCCATAGAAGGCAAACTGGATAAGCGAAGCCTTGGCGGCCGACAGTTGCAGAAGTGTCTGAAAAGCCGCCACCATCGGGTTGGTGATATCGTTGGCAAATCCCCATAGCGCAAAGAGCGAGGTGATGAGGATGAATGAGAATCGTCGTTTCTTGTCTATTAATGGATGTTCCATCGGTTGTTTATCGTATTGAGCGTGAGGCAAGCCTACCGTTTTATAGTCCTATGTTTGCTCGATAAGTCTCTGCATTATCTGAGCCTCTGCATCCTACTTTCGCAGGAAGAACCGGACCAGTAGGAAGTTGACTGGCACACAGACGCAGAAGACAGGGATGAGCGCCCATTGCTTCGGCATGCCGACAAAGAGGAAAATCTGCAGCAGCAGCGTCTGCATCGTGTAGTTCACCAGGTGGGAGAGCGCGAAACCCATGCCCCGCTTCGTAGTCGCCTTCACACGGAAGGTGAAGCGGGTGGAGGCGATGTAGTTGAAGGCGAAGCTCACGAGGTAGGCCAGCGTGTTGGCCAGAGCGGGCATCAGCCAAAGTAGAAACAGCAGGTAGCAGCCATACTGAAGTAGTGTGGCAGCCACGCCGACGATTCCGAAGCGGATGATCTCGTCCAGCGTCTTGTTGCCGATAATCTTGGTTGAGGTGGGCAGGCTACGGGGGAAGTCGCGCTCCACCTCCTCCACGATGGGGTCCTTCTCCCCTCGCTGACAATGGAGTTGTCCGCTGGAAGTGCGAAAATAGCCCGTGTCGGAAGCCTCTATCAGTTCCTTATCACCCCTGCTGTCTCCGAAGGCCACGAGGCGGTAGGTCTCCCGCAGCGGAAAAGTCTGGAGTAGCCGCTTGGGCTTTTCCGCCCCATAGCAGTTCATGGTGAGAAACTGTCCCGTCACCCGTTCATCGCGCACGTCGATCTTCGTGCAGGAGACGACCACTCGGTCGCCAAACTCGGCGAAGAAAGGTCGCACCCAGTTTTCTATGCTCGCGCTGATGATGGTCACCTGATGGCCCTCGTTGAGGGCACGGCGGATGATGGCAAAGCCGTCGTCGCGTCGGACCGACTGGCAGTCGTGGGCAAAGCGCGTGCAAAGGTCGTCAAATTTGTCGATCCCCATCCCCTTGAAGAACCAGGAGAAGACCCGTTGCTTCGCCTTCCAGTTGGGGTAGCGTCCCAACTTCATCAATACGAGGATGGGAGCGAAGCGCAGGATGCCCGCCAGCATACGGCGTGTGCCGAAGACATAGCGGATAAACTCGATGAACGTGTCGCGTCGTGTCAGCGTTCCGTCGAAGTCGAAAGCGTAGATTTTCATCTCGTCCTTACCTTATATTATATATAGACCTTATCTTAGCAATATACAGGCCTTGTTAGATGGTGAATAAGCAAACTTTACTTTATAATGGATAAACTGACCGCAGACAGTTCTTCTGTCCACGGCTATATGACATAGATCATGACGAGGAAGGCCACGCCCCATGCCGCCACGATCAGTTGCGTGAAGCGGTCGCGGAGTATCACCTTCGTCGGGTCGCCACTTCGTTTGTCCACCACCGTCAGCTGGATGTAGCGTAGCAGTCCGAGGATGACGAAGATGCTCGTCAGGTAGAGATAGTCCGACTGATAGTGGCTGACCACCTCCGGGCTGACGGTGTACATGATGTAGCAGACCAAGGTCACGGAGGCCGTGATGGTGATGGCCTGATTGATAAACGTGAGGTTGTAGCGGATGGTGTTCTTTCGTGGTGCCTCTCCCGTCTCGTTCATCCTCACCACGTCGTCGCGTCTCTTGGCAAAGGAGAGGAAGAGCATGAGCAAGAAGGTCATGAGCACGATCCATTTGCTCAGGAAGATGCCCGAGGCCAGTCCTCCCGCCAGCAGGCGCAGTACGAATCCGAAGGCGACGATGCACACGTCGATAATGGCATACTGCTTCAGCCGCATGCAGTAGGCGATGTTGAGCAACCAGTAGAAGACAATCACGCCTCCCGTTTCCCAGCGGTTCTCCGGCAGTAGGAGGAGTACAGCCATCGCCAGTACAAACATCAGTCCCATGAGTCCCCACGCCTTGCGTACGCTCACCTGTCCCGACGCGATGGGCCGCGCACACTTCACGGGGTGGCGTCGGTCGTCCTCCACGTCGATGAGGTCGTTGAGGCAGTAGATGGACGATGCGGCGAAGCTGAAGGACAAAGCTGTGATCAGTCCGCTCGTCATGGGCTCTGGCTGCAGGAGTGCGCCTCCGAAGAAGACGGGGAGCAGCACGATAAGGTTCTTGATCCATTGTTTCGGGCGGATCAGTCTCACGACGGGGTGTCCGCCGTGTTGCCGGGTGGGCTTGTTGATGGTCTCGTGAGTCATTGGATTCGCTTTTCTATGGGTTTCGTCATGCGGGCCAGGATCGTGTGGAGCGCCCAGGCCACAGGCAAGGTAATGGTGATGGTGATGAGAAATGTCGGCCAGTAGCCGAGGTGCAGTCGCTCGATGTAGGTCATCACGAAGTGGTCGTGGATGAGGTATGCCTCCAGGGAGAGTGCCCCCACAAATCGGCAGGCTCCGTTGAACGCCTTGGGCGTGCGTCGGAACACCCGGTTGAGCAGCAGGATCGACGTCACCGTGAGCGGAATGTAGAGCATCCGCTCCAGGAAGATGGGAAACTCGCCATGGCGCACTTGCTCCAGAAATACGCTCGACGCAAAGGCCATGCCAAACATGATCAGTATCATCCAGATGGAGGTGCCGTCCAGCGTCTGCTTCTCCTGCACCGCTTTGCCAGCGTTGAGGCCGATGAAGTAGATGGGCACGCGACTCCAGAAGATTTCCAGGTGGCCCACCGCCTGGTGGATGGGCGTGACATACTGCACGAGGATGCACCACATGATCATCACGATAGGCAGCCATCGGTAAATGGGGTGTCGGATGATGAGGCTCAGATAGGCTGGCGTGAAGAGGTAGAGCATCATCGTGGCGGGGATATACCAGAAGGTCAGTTCGTCGTGGAGCCAGAAGTCCCAGTTGATGGTGATGTCGCCGATGAGGTCTATGAGGCTCGTGCTGTGGCCCCCATGGTGAATGAAGTCGGGGATGTAGAATGCGCATGCCGCCACGAGCCATGCTGGATAGATGCGCACGAGGCGTCGCAGGAGAAAGCGTCCCGCCTGTTGTCCCTTCGTCCATGAGAACCAGAGTCCCACGCCGCTGAGAAACAGAAACATATCCACGCCGATATTGCCGATACGGCGCAGTCCGAAGAAGGCGTCCTCGCGGGGCAGACCCACGTGGAAGAGCACGACAAACAGCATGGCCATGCCCATCAGTTCTCCTCGGTATCGGGAGATATTGGCCAGTTCGATGTCCTTGATTCTCATGCTTCTTGTGGCTTTTTCAGGGTGGGACTGGGTATCTTTTCCATCAGTAGGCCCACGAGCCATGCCAGGCAGAGCGAGGCGATGACATAGAGCAGCAGTCCGGCATAGACGTCGCCATGATGTGAGATGGGTATGAAGATCTTGCGCGTGATGGGGTGGCAGACGAAGAGTGCCGCGCTCAGCGTCCCCGTCCACACCAGTATCCTGCCGACCCCGTCGAGCCATGGCGTCTCGCCGACGAGGCGTACGCAGGCGATGGAGGCCGAGCAGACACAGAGAGGTACGAGGTACCATGTCCAGTAGTTGAAACTCAGTAGGAAGATGAGCACTACGGAGACCATCAGGTTGAGCGTGTCGAAGCGCGCATGGCCCACGCCGTCGCGCCATGAGAGCAGTCCCGTGGCGTAGCGTGCGTAGAGCAGTCCCGCGCCGAAGGGCAGCATCCCCCCGATGAAGTTGTATCGCCAGCGGTTGAGCGCTTCGCTCTCCGGATCACATGCCATCTGGATGACCGTGCAGACGACCATCAGTCCTACCGTGACAGCCCAATGGCGACGGAAGAGCAGCAGCCGATAGACGATGTAGAGCTGCAGCATCAGTCCGAAAAACCAGTAGGGTCCTGGCCAGATGATGCGGTCGGGAGTGGGCAGGAGATTGTTGAACATCCCCATCTGCGCCACGATGTCCATCAAGTGGTAGGTGTGGGATCCGGGCGTGATGGCATCGAGCATCGTGAAGGCCACGAAGCCGACGATCATCATGCGGAAGAGTTTGAGGAAATGGAAGCGTACAAAGGCCGCGGGACTTGCGTCCCTGGGCTGCGGATCGTCATACCGCCGCCGCGTCCGCTCATATTTCATCGTCAGTCCATAGGCGCTCAGAAAGAGGAATACCGGCACGCCATAGTGGCCGAAGAAGGAGATCAGGTGCACGGGGAGCCATGTGTCGGGGCATCCCAGCGCATGGCGTAGTCCCTCCACATTACTGCGGAAGAACTGGTATTCGTTCTCCTTCACCGCCGGGCCGAGCCAATGGCAGTAGTTGTGGAGGAAGATGCCGAGGATCGCCAGGCCCCGTAGCGCATGACATTCGCTTCGGCTCAGCAGTCCTCGGTCGGCTGTGATGGGTGACTTGTTCATTGTTTCTTTCTTCTCGCTTTACTTCTCACTTTTTACTTCTCAGCCGATCATAGTCGGCCTGGTTCTTCAAGATGCGTGGGCGCCGCTCCTGATACTTCGGCGACAGCACATTGTACGCCTCGTGGTAGTCGGGTGCCTTGATGCCGGCCAGGTAGAGCAGCGTGTGGGGTAGCGCGTCGGTCATCAGCCGTCGGTCTTTCGCCGCGCGAATCTCCTGGTAGAGGTCAGGATGCTTGGCTATCATCGACTTCGAGCACCAGATCCAGAACGGCACCTCAAACTCGTTGTGCGCCAAGTCGTAGTCGATGGCTGCGCTATGGTTGCGGCAGATGAAGCCCCGTGATCCCTCGAAACACTCCTCTCCATGGTCGGGGACGTAGATCACGATCGCGTCCTCGTTGGCAAAGCGTCGCACGATCTGATCGACGATGCTGTCGTTGTAGAGCGTGGCGTTGTCATACTCCGACAAGACACGCCGCTGGTAGTGGTTGAGCTCGGGTCGTCGATCCTTGTAGTCATCGGCACGAAACTGTCCCCGTCCCTTCGGGTAGCGCTGGCGGTAGTTGACGTGCTGCCCCATGAGGTGGAAGAGGATGAGGTTGTGGGCCGTGTTGGCCTTCTTCAGGTGCTCGTCATACTCCGAGAGCAATCCCTCGTCGTATGCGAAAGTCTTCGTGTTGCGCGTGTCAAACATCGCCTCCGAGAGCTCCGGGTGGTTCAGGAAGAAACCACCGCTGAAGTCATAGACCGCCTCCTTGGCCTTGGGGAGAAACTGGTTCGTGATGAAACTCGTATGGTAGCCCGCCTTGCGAAACAGTTCGAGGAAGAGCGGATAGTCGCACCACTCCCCCTTCTCTCCGACGACGTGCATCGAGAAGAGGTTCTTGAAGACGAAACTCGTCAGGTTCCACGGAGCCACGACATCGCTGAAGGCCACCAGTTGTCCCGTCTTCTCCCATTCCACCTGCCGTGGCGTCGTGGGCATGAAGTAGCCATACTGCTGCGAGTGGTGTTTGCCAAAGCTCTCGCCGATGATCAGCACGATATTGGGCACGCGGTAGGAACACCCCTCGATGCGCACCCGGTCCTTTGCCTCGATCAGTTTTTCCACCTGCTGCGAGGCCAGTTCGTTGGAGAAGATGCTGAAGGCCAGCCGGTAGATGGGCTGGTAGAACTGTGCGCAGTCGTTGCGCGTCAGCTCATGCTCTATACCTCCGATGTTCGGCTGCGAGAACATGACCACCATCTCGCGCTTGTTGTGCCACGACGTGATGATGCTTCCGACGATCAGTCCCAGCAGGAGGGCCTCCAGCCAGGGGCGCGCCTGTCTCGTCATCCCGGCAGGCAGGATCAGTCCGCCCACCTTCCGCTTCCGTAGGCGGGGCAGGAGCAGGGCTGTGGCAAGCTGTAGGACGGCAATCAGCAGCAACCAGCCCACGGGGGATAGTATCACCGAGGCGTTGATGTAAGTTGAGAGAAACTCGCTTGCCTCGTTGCCGTTGGTCTCCCCGACAAGCAGGAGCATCGTGGGGGTGAGGGCCGATCCAAATTTCCAGAAGCAGAACACGTCGGCGATGGCGACCACATAGGCCGTTGCGCAGACCACGCCCCGCACCCATCTCCGCAGACGCTGGGGCAGCAGGGCCAGCATGGCGCAGACCACATAGAGATCGAGCAGCAGCTCCGGCCACAGGTTGTCATAGAGCTTGGCGTCGGGTTTGTCGGGTAGTTCTACCACGCTGACGACCACGCCGAGCACATACATAAACACGAAGAAACTCGTGTTGCGCCGCAACGGTTCGGCCACGAGGCCGAAGAGGCGGCTGGATAGTCCTTGTCGATGGATCATGGCGCAGCGACGCTTCAAAGGTTGCCCGCCGCGTGTGCCTCCAGGAATCGGTGGAGCGCGCGCCGGATGGATCTCAGGCCAAACTCTTCGGTATGGATGTCGGCCAGGGCGATCCACATCAGTTCTGCCGCATCATCGCCCGCCTTGGTTTCCAGGCCGTCGGCCACGCGGAAGAGGAAGAAGGCGTCCAGCGTCGGCACCTCCGATCCGCCATAGCGATAGACGTTGGGGATGGAGAAGAGATACTGCGGCTCCTCCGTCAGCGTCAGTCCAGTCTCCTCCAGTACCTCGCGCACCATGCCTTCTTCCAGCGTCTCGCCTGCGTCGCAGAAGCCGCCAGGCAGGTCGAGCGTGCCCCGTCCGGGCTCTTCCTTGCGCCGCTCCACGAGCAGCTCGCCGCGTCCGTTGAGGATGAAGGCTGCCGTGGCACTACTGGCGTTGAGGAAATACTCAAACCCACAATTGCGGCAGCGTTTGCTTTTTGCCGTGCTCTCTTCGAAATGCTTGCTGCCACAGACGGGGCAGTAGCGAAATTTGTCTAACATGTACATATTCTCTCTCTTCTTTCCCATCCCCCGCCGTGCCACCCTCGGGGAGTTGTTAAATGGGTGGCGGCCAACCATTAAAATACCTTTAGCCACCGTAGGGGGATGGTTTACAGTTTGCAAATTTACTAAAATCTCTAAACATTTGGATGCTTTCGCCCAATTTTTCATAACTTTGCACGAAGATAAGTGGTTGACGGACAATCACAGCGTGCCTTGTGGTGTCCGCAAGGCGCAGTCTTCGCATAAAAACAATACAACTGAAATGATATTCAAGAAGCTTTTTCTCGCTGCCGGGATGACGATCCTCGCGCTCGGCGCACAGGCCCAGATGGTCTTTGATGCCAATCTTTACAATGGCAAACCTCCTCACAGCAATGGCGACAAGCAGGACACGGCCAAGGTGCGCGTCTTCCTGCCCTCCGACAAGGAGGCCACGGGCCGCGCGGTGGTGATCTTCCCGGGTGGCGGCTATTCCAGCCTTTCCATGGAGAAGGAGGGCTACGACTGGGCGGAGTATTTCCAAAACCAGGGCATCGCTGCCATCGTTCTGAAGTATCGCCTGCCCAACGGCCGTCCCGAGGTGCCCGTGGAGGATGCGGAGCAGGCGTTGCGCCTCGTACGCCTCAACGCTACGTCGTGGAAGCTCAACCGCAACGACGTGGGTGTGATGGGATTCTCTGCCGGAGGTCACCTTGCTGCCATGGTGGCGACTTCCTCTACCGGCGACGCCAAGCCCGACTTCCAGATTCTTTTCTACCCCGTCATCTCCATGACGGAGGGAGTGGCCCACGAGGGCAGCATGACCGCGCTCCTGGGCAAGCACGCCTCGAAGAAGGAACAGAAAAAGTATAGCGCCGACCTTCATGTCTCGCGTGTCACGCCCCGCGCCTTCATCGTCCTTTGCGACGACGACGACACGGTGTCGCCCATCAATGGCGTCAACTACTATGTCGAGATGTACAAAAACGACGTCCCCGCCTCGCTCCATGTCTATTCCAGCGGTGGTCATGGCTGGGGTAGCAAGATCGGCTTCCGTTTCCACGAAGAGATGATGATGGATCTCAAGTCCTGGCTGAAGGATTTCTGATCCCCGACACGGGCCATGCGCCTGCTTTCCATCCCGAAGGCATCCCGAGACCATCCCGAAGGGCTGCCCCTACCATCTAGACACATTTTGCTCTCCCTATGATGCATCACAAACTATGGGCCTTGTTGCCCTTGATTCTTTTCAGCCTTTGGGCGAAGGCCGACGACGACAAGACGCGTGGTATCGGCCAGTATCCAGGTCGCCAGCGCGAAGCCTTCATCCCGCAGCGGACGCTCCCTGCCGACTATGCCAACCAGGCGTGGATGCGGCAGGCCTGGGCCTCGTCCTCCATCGACTACAATCTGACGGCCCAGCTTGCCACCGACGGCATTCCCACCCAGGAGGAACCGCCCCGCGTCCGTGTGACGACCAGCGATGGCGAGTTGTCGCTCCGCGACCGTGAGAAGACTTTCGACGGCAATACCGTGACGAGTGTCTATGTCATGGGCGACGACGCTTTTATACAGTACGACTGGACAGGCATGGCGGTGGCGACACGCTTCCTCCGTCTCAACGCCTGGGCGGCCTATCGCGAGCAGCAGGCCGATGGTGGCTATGAGATCGTCGTCGAGGCCTCCCCCGACGGGGCGGCATGGCAGAAGATCGGTGCCTTGCGTGGTGAGGATCTCCCTGGCAAGGCCACGCGCCAGACGGCAGCCTCCGATCCCAACAAGCAGGAGGCTATCGAGCGTCTGCCGTTGCGCCTGATGGATCTGTCGATACCTGTCGCCGAGGGACGCTACGACCACCTGCGCATCCGGTTGAAAATGAAGGGCTGCGCCTACTGGCGTCTCTATGAGTGTGTCTTTACCGACGACGAGCGAGGTATGCTGCCCAGCAACCGCTTCGCCAGTATGTGGATGGCGGAGGGCCGTGGGTCAGGTGCCGATACTCCCTCTGTCCCGCAATGGATTGCCGTCGATTTGGGTCGCCCTGTCGCCTTCGACACGCTGCGCCTCTCTTGGCGCTATCCCGCCATTCAGGGGCGCGTGCAGGCTTCCGACGATGCACAGACCTGGCGTGATGTGGCCTCTTTGTCCTCCGATGAGAATCGCCGTCAGGAGGTGGTGGCCTGTCGGGAGACGGCACGCTACGTCCGTCTGCTGCTCGAACGTCCCGGTTCATCTGGGCTCTATGCCCTCTCCGAACTGGAGGTGTGGGGACGGCCTGCCACGCCTGCTCCGATAGCGACTCCCGAGGGTGTGCCGACCGTCTCGCTCCAGCAAGGCAAGCGCTGTCCGCTGACCAAGGGATGGGAGTTGCGACGCGACGGCTACGACCGCTGGCTGCCCGCTACGGTCCCGGGCACGGTCCTGACGAGTTTTATCCACAATGGGGCTGTACCCGACAATACGGTGGGCGATGCGATGCGGCAGATCTCGGAGAGCTATTTCAACAGCGACTTTTGGTATCGCACCTCCTTCCGGCTGTCTTCTAAACTGAAGAAGGGAGAGCGGGTGTTCCTCCATCTGGATGGCATCAATTGGAAAGCCGACCTCCTCGTCAATGGCCAACCTGTGGGGCGCATAGAGGGTGCCTTCCGCCGGGGGCGTTTCGACCTCACCCCCTATCTCACGCGGGGCGACAATACCCTGGAGGTATGCGTGCACAAGAACGCCCATATCGGGGCGGTGAAGGTGAAAAATAGCGAATCGACTGATATCAACGGAGGTGTCTTGGGACTCGACAACCCGACTTTCCACGCCACGATAGGCTGGGACTGGATCACCTCCACGCCAGGTCGCGAGGTGGGTATCTGGGACGACGTCTGGCTCTCGCTGGAGGGCGATGTCCATGTCAGCGACCCGTATGTGACGACGCGCCTTGAACCTTCCGACACGCTGGCCTCGATGACGCCCGTCGTGCGTGTCACCAACAATACTTCTCGTGCCGTCACAACGACGGTGAGCGGATGGATCGGATCGATCCGCTTTGAGCAGCCCGTTAGGCTTGCCCCGCAGGAGAGCCGCGACGTGGCCTTCAGTCCCGACGACTTCCCCCAGCTCCGTCGTCAGCCGATGCGTCTCTGGTGGCCCAATGGCTATGGTGAACCGTATCTCTATGATGCGGGATTCTCTGCCGCAGGCGACGAGGTGCGCTACAAGGCGGGCATCCGCGAGGTGGCCTACGAGGATATGGACACGGCCCTGAAGATCTTTGTCAACCACCAACGCATCATGGTGATGGGAGGCAACTGGGGCTTCTCGGAGACCAATCTCAACTATCGGGCGCGTGAGTTCGACGCTGCTGTCCGCTACCATCGCGACATGAATATGACGATGATACGCAACTGGGTGGGACAGACGGGATCTGAGGCCTTCTTCGAGGCCTGCGACCGCTATGGACTGATGGTCTGGCAGGACTTCTGGCTCGCCAATCCGTGGGACGGCCCCGACCCTGCCGACAATGAGATGTTCATGGACAACGCCCGCGACTTCATCTCTCGCATCCGCCGCCATCCTTCTCTGGCTCTCTACTGTGGTCGCAACGAGGGCTACCCGCCCGAGGTCCTCGACCAAGGACTGCGCCAGAGTGTGGCTGCGCTCCACCCGCAACTGGGTTATATCTCCAGTTCTGCCGACGACGGCGTCTCGGGTCATGGTCCCTATACGCTCATGCCCGTCAGCTATTATTTCTCCCATACCTCCTCCAAGCTCCACTCGGAGCAGGGTGTGCCCTGTGTGCCCAATCCCGAGAGCCTGCGACGGATGCTGCCGTCCGGACAACTGTGGCCACAGGGAGACGCGTGGGGTCAGCACGACTTCACGATGCTGGGCGCTCAGCGTGGTGCCGCCTTCAATGAGAAGATGGAGCGCAGTCTGGGTCGTCCCACCTCGATGGAGCAGTATTCGGCTTGGGCCCAATGGCTCAATTATGATGGTCATCGCGCCATGTTCGAGGCCGCTACCTCGCAGCAGGGCATGGGCCTTCTCATGTGGATGAGCCACCCGACGTGGCCCTCGATGGTGTGGCAGACCTACGACTACTATTTCGACCCTACGGCGGGCTATTTCGGTGTGAAGAAGGCTTGTGAGCCGCTCCATGTCCTCTACAATCCCGTCGCCCAGCGTGTCGAGGTGGTCAACCATTGTGGCAAGGACGCCCCCGCGCTGGAGGTCTCCTACTCCTTGTACGACCAGACGGGTCGTATCGTCCGATCCGATAGTCAGTCGTTGGCGGTGGCTTCCGCCAGTCGGGCAGACGTCTTCCCTGTCGTCCTCCCGCAGCGTACCGACAGTTTGACGACACCGCCCGAGGTCTTCTTCCTGCGCCTCTCGCTGCGTCAGGGCGATGAGATCGTCTCGCGCAACGACTATGTGCTCTCGCAGGAGGAGGGCTGCTTCCAGGCTTTGCGCTCGCTTCCTCCAGCGCGCGTTGCCGTCACGCCGTCTTTGCATCGCGAGGGAGACGAATGGAGGGGCACGGTCAAGGTCACCAACCTGGCAGACACGCCGGCCCTGATGTTGCGCCTGAACCTCAAGGATGGCGATGGCGACCAGGTCCTCCCCGTGGTCTATGGCGACAACTATTTCCACCTCATGCCTCATGAGGAGCGGGTCGTCACCATCTCCTTTGCCGACGAGGACGTGAGAGCGGGGAGGCCGACCGTCGAGGTCACCTCCTTGCTATAGTATCGACAACATAGCTTGTGCTTTTTATATTGTAAATCATGAAGGGACTTCCATATATCGTGTTTAGCTTTCTCATGCTCTGTGCCTTGTGCTCGGGCATGAATAGCTATCGCAATACAGAGAACAGGATTGCGCAGGATGTCAACCAGGCTTTGGAGCAGGCCCTTGTGAAAATGCCCAACCAGGTGATCACTACCGACACCATCCGCTGCTACCGTAGTTACCTCACCATTGCCGAGTTGAAGGACACGGCAGGCATCGCCCTGCGTACCGTGCGCAGGAACGGACGCTTGGAGACGCGGCTGGTGGCGGAAGCCAACTGCAGTTTTGCTTCGATATTCATGATGTCCGACCAAAGGGGGTCGGCGTCGCTCTTCATGGTTGGCGTGTTGTGGCTCTTGGGTAGCTGGTGGTACACGAGGAGAAACAAACCGGCGCTGGTCGTCCCGGGTTTGTCCTATGGGGGACTTGTGTATCATGACGACCATTTCATGACGCTTTCGGGCGATCAGATTCATCTCACGCCCATGCAGCACGCCCTACTCGAAATGTTTATGACCTCAGATACGCATACCCTGTCGAAGCAGGAGATTTGCAATCGACTATGGCCCAAGAAACCGGATGCCAGCGACACGCTCTACACGCTCATTCGACGCATCAAACCGATCATAGAGGCCCATAGCTCGCTCAAGATAGAGTCGGATAGGGGAAAGAGCTATAGTCTGAAACACAGGTAGTTAGGTTTCTGTCACTCGATTGCCAGGGAAATGTCAGACAAATAAATTGGCCTTCTCGGGATAGGATTGTAATTTTGTGCCATCATTCAAAACTGGTACAAAATGAAACGATTGATTTCCCTTTCCCTGTTCCTGTCCTCTGCCCTCTGTAGTCATGCGCAGGATGTGAACAAAACCCTCACGCTCGACGAGGTGACAGTCCAAGCGGCCAAGGTGGTCAACAAGGCTGACGGCTTGCTCATCTATCCTACCAACGCACAGAAGCAGGGTTCCAACAATGGCTTCAGCATCCTCGAGAAGCTCTCGCTTGCCAACCTTCGCATCGACCATGTCAACCATGCCGTCACGGCTATTGACAACAGGGGCGAGGTTCAACTGAGAGTCAATGGGGTCGTGGTGGGCAAGCAGGAGATGCTGGCGCTCGATCCGAAGGACGTCGTGAAGATCGACTTCATCAACAATCCGGGAGTCCGTTATGGCGAGGGTATAGCCTATGTTGTCGATATAGTTACGCGCAGAAGTGAGAGTGGCTATACGGTCGGCACAGACCTGACCGCGTCGCTTACCACCTTGCAGGGTGATGGCATGGTGTACGGCAAGTGGAACCGTGGCAAGAGTGAATGGTCGCTTTCGTATGGTATGAGTGGATATCGGACCCGGGGCGGCAAGAGCATGCAGTTGGCGAGATATACCTTGGCCGATGGCAGTCTCTATACTATCGAGCGAAACGATGTGGAGACGCTGCGCAAGATGATGGGGCAGGACGCCAAACTCACCTACAACTGGACCGACTCTACCGCCACCGTCTTTCAGGCTTCTTTGGCCGGATCGCTCAGCAATGCCCCGGACAACTATCGCATCAAGGATATCATGGATGGCACACGCCACTATAGGGCTACGAGTCGGGATGACGACAAGAGTCATTCGCCAGTATTGGACCTTTATTTCTTCCGCCAGATCTCCCCGCGCCAGTCGCTTACCGCCAATGCTGTAGGCACCTATATCTCCACGCAGACCAGCAGTTTCTATGACGAGGGGTCTCCCTACCAGTATGATGTGGATGGCAAAACGGCTTCCCTGCTCACGGAGGTCATCTATGAGAACCTGCTGAGGCCTTTCACGGTCTCGACGGGCCTGAACTATAGTGCAAAACACACCAAGAACGACTACCTGGGCGACGCCTCCTCTTTGACGCGGACGAACAACAACCGCCTGTATGCCTTTGCCGAAATCAAGGGTATGCTTGGCCAACTGCGCTACGCGCTGGGGTCGGGAGCAAGCTATATCCATTACACCCAGAATGACCATCGGTTCCACTTCTGGACTTTCCGTCCCAAGGTGTCGCTGGCGTACAACATCACCCATGGCTTGCAGTTGAGCTACACCTATCAGCAACAGGACAGAGTGTCTCGCATAGCGATGACAAGCGACGCCATGGTTCGCACCAATAGCATGGAGTGGACAGTGGGCAATCCCGACCTGAAACCTTCGCGCGACAGGGAGCACCGACTACAGTTGTCGTACAACACGAATCGCTTGCAGACTTTCATAGATACTTATTTCAAGCAATGCATCAAACCCAACATGGCCCACTACCATCGAACCGACGACAATCAATTCATCTATACCCAGATCAACCAAAAGGAGATTGACGCGTTGCACATGATGGCTTACGCAGGCTATTGGCTCGTGCCCGAGAAACTCCAGGTTGCTGCCAATGGAGGACTGTTCAGATGCTTCAATTACGGTCAAGACTATACGCATCTCTACACCTCGTGGTTCTATGTGGGCAGCATCACGGCCTATCTCGGTCCCTTCACCCTACAGGGCTATATCGACAATGGCAACCGATTCTTCGAGGGCGAATCGAAGGGCTACAACGGTTCCTACTCCGTGCTGACGGCATCCTACACATGGCGCGACTGGCAATTCTCATTGTCTTGGGCCAACCTCTTCGATAGCCACTACAAAGCGTATGAGAACGAACTCCTCAACCGCGACCTCTACAAGCACACCATCGGCTATTTCAACGGCAATGGCAACCAAGTCTCGATCAATATCTCGTGGCGTCTCAGCCGTGGCAGCAAGCACAAGTCCGCCGAAAAGCGCATCAACCTCCGCGATACGGACAATGGCATCATCAAATAAAGACTGGTCTGATATTTAAGGAAACCCCAAGATAGAACTATTGAGGTGTACCTCGTGTGGTGTTTAAAGTGTTTGCGCTGCACGAGGCCATTTGTGTTGTATCAGAATTACACGAGGGGTCAGATAAAAACATTTTTTGACGGCGTGTTTTTGTGTGGGCGTACACAGGGGTCGGTAAGTTGATGGTCATTAAAAGGTAGTTTGACTCTATACTAGAGGTCCATAATTCAATAATCAGTCAAATTGAACACCATAATTAGTACTTCTTCTCTTAAGTAAGTGACCGTTTGTGGTCTTTTCTTATCATTTTTTAGCCTGTTTGTTTTGATTCTCACAAAAAAAATCGTAATTTTGCATACGGCTTGTTGTCCTTTCTAAAGGGCTGATGGCCGAACTATACAATGGCGTTTACGAACGCTATCTTTTTGGTGCTCAAATCTCGCAAATTTGATATCCATCCATAAAAGATAGGGCAATGAACGCCTACGTGGGATGTATTGTACCTATATGAGAAAACTACGACTTAGGTCTCTTTCCTATAAAGAGCTGTAGGAGTGTGTCTCGTTGGAATAATATAATACGTCATGGCGTGGGCTCACTGCATTGCCTGTCCTTTTGGATGGAGGCAATGCGAGAGCCTGAGCCCTGGGGATAGGTGGAGTACAGTAACCCACGTCTTTTTATTTTTATAATTATGATGTTGCTTCACATAAATCGCAGAACTGCCCTGTTGTTTGTATTCCCCTCTTCTATGTATGTACTAACTCTTACAAAGTTACGGTGTAAATATGAACTCAATAAAGATTGCAACCCGGGACGAGATATTTCTCATTGATCTTCGCCTTGTCGCCTATTTTAAAGCAGACGGTCACTATACGAATGTTTGTTTCCTAAGTGGAAGTAAGCTATTTGTTCCATGTGGGTTGTCTAAGATTTTTGAGAAAATCGTAGCCATAAACGAAATGCATGGAAAATATGTTCTTATGGGGCGTAGTTTGTTGGTAAATAGAACTGAGATTTGTTGCCTGAACCCAATTAAAGAAATCGTCCTTATTCACGGAAATAACGGACAGATGCTTTCCATTCATGTCCCCAAATCTGTGCTAAGGAAGATAATGCCAGACTTCTGACAATGGCTTAGTGTTTCGCTGTAGTTATCTGAATATGTTAAAAAGACGTTTTTGGTGAAGAGACCTTCGCCTTTCAGGCTTTATGGGTGCATAGATTCCAAACACTTCTTAAAATGTACATACCTTTGCATTTGTAGATAGTAAGAAAACGAGTATGTCAAATAATGCATTGAATTTATTTAAGAAAACGTTTTTTCTGGTTCTTCTTTTCTTATTTGTATTGGAAGAATCTTATGCCATTCCAACCTTTATAGATAAGGCTGTTAAAGAAAAAATGGAAGTTGGTCAAACGAAGAATTTTTGCCCAACTTCTTTGGTGGGTATTGACAACTATCATCCTTCTTCATTAAATTTTGTGGTTCAAACAGAGACGGGATTACAGAATCCAGGAATTACGGACAACATAGTCAAAGTCACTAAAGGGCACGAAAACGGTTTTTTAAATCGGGATTATATTAAAATCCAAGCTGTTGGAGTTGGAAAATGCAGGGTGGTGTGCTCGTGTTCCTTTACAATTCCCTTACAACAAACTAAAGGCATAGCAAATGTTTGTTATAATATAGAAGTTACAGAAGCAATAGTTAAAGTGACATCGGTCTCTCTGAACAAGAGTGAATTATTACTGCATAAAGGGGAAAATGAGGTGCTATCCGCTTCTATTTCTCCTGCTAATGCTACGAGTAAATTATTGGAATGGGGTACATCAAACGACAAAATTGCTACAGTTGATTCTCGGGGAATGGTTACGGCTATTGCTGATGGCAGTGCAATCATTACAGCAACGACTTTAGATGGTTCCAATATCAGTTCAGCTTGCCAGTTGCGAGTGATCACCCCTGTAACATCAATTATTCTAAGTAAAAGCTCAGTGATGCTAAAAGTGGATCAAGAATGCAAATTAGATGCTATAATTTTACCCACAAATGCGACAATCAAAAAGTTGCAATGGATAAGCAGTAATCCAAATATAGCCACTGTAGATAACGAAGGGAACGTGAAGGGACTCAACAATGGCAGTTGTGTTGTTGTTGCTGCTTCGTCAGACGGAACTAATGTGCATGAGACATGTTATGTAACAGTGCAAAAAAAAGAGTTTGTGTCCCAAATAGTGTTGGACAATGACGAGGTCGCCTTGTTAGAAGGGGAAGAAAAGCGACTATCTGCAGTTGTCCTTCCTAGTACGGCCGACAACAAGTCCCTTGTATGGCGTAGTGACAACGAAAAAGTTGCGACCGTTGATGAGGACGGCTTGGTTCATGCATTGTCAAAGGGTATCGCAATAATATCGGCTTCGTCTTTGGACGGTTCTGGCGTGACTTCGTCTTGTCGTGTTTCAGTTTTGCGTCCTGTGTCTGAAATTCTTCTTGACAGGGACTCGGTTGTTTTGTCGGAGGGTGATACGGTACGGATTTCGGCAGTTGTCTTTCCTAGCACGGCCGACAACAAGTCCCTTGTATGGCGTAGTGACAACGAAAAAGTTGCGACCGTTGATGAGGACGGCTTGGTTCATGCATTGTCAAAGGGTATCGCAATAATATCGGCTTCGTCTTTGGACGGTTCTGGCGTGACTTCGTCTTGTCGTGTTTCAGTTTTGCGTCCTGTGTCTGAAATTCTTCTTGACAGGGACTCGGTTGTTTTGTCGGAGGGTGATACGGTACGGATTTCTGCAGTTGTTCTTCCGAGTACGGCTGATAACAAGTTCCTTGAATGGCGTAGTGACAACGAAAATGTTGCGACCGTTGATGAAGACGGATTGGTTCATGCTATGTATGAAGGGAATACCACAATATTTGTAATCGCAATGGATGGATCAGAGGTTATGTCCAAGTGCGAGATAGGTGTATTGCCGGTTAGTAGTGTCAAGCGTATTGCAAAGGATAGGGTTAGGGTTTATGTCGCAAATCGCAAAGTTCATTTAGAAAACATTCCAAGTGGAGTTTTGGTACGTATCATAAGGCCAAATGGAAGCGAAGTTTTTAGAATGCGTAGCAAAATGTCTTGTCTAAGCTATCAGCCGCATACTAATGGGTTGTATTTCGTAATGATAGACTCGCTTTTATATAAAGTTTTAGTGCCCTAACACTGGAGTCGAAAGTATAGATTTCTCTGTAGTCGTAGGATTCCCACGCATTGCTGTAAGTGACGTTTCCCCAAAGCTCTCGCCCTGCTGCGGCACGCATGATGTTGCCCGTGCTGGGCCTTGCGCTCCGTGAATGTACGCTCCGCATAGGGAATGCTTGGCTTCGTTGGTTCGTCTTGTCGCACCAAACGCAACATCGGATAACGCAACAAGGCGTTTGCATCCTCACTTTTTGACTTTACAGGTGAGAAGCGGGACAGGGTCATGCCAACGCTTTCTTTCTCGTTGAGCTTGACTCGGTCGCTTACACTCTGCGCCATTGCGCCACTTGACCCTAACAAAAAGGCCAGGCTACAAACAAAAATCTTTTTCATAGACGCTAAATTAAAAAATAAAATCGCTGCAAAGGTACACAGATTGTTTCTTGTCGCAAAATATTTGTGAGCGATTTTAAATGGGGGGGGTAAATTCCTGTCGTATTGTTAGAAAACCCTTCAAAAGGCATTCGTCGCACACCGCCAACACCGTGTTTTTGACCTTAGGAGCCCTACCTCCAAGTATCCGCTAAGCCTCATCCTCATATCGTCCTCCCTTCCAAAGTATATCGGCTTCGTATTGTTTCCGTATTGTTTCCGCTTCCGGAAGCGAGAACGATAGGAGAACGAT
>ENA-OPSJ01000164-OPSJ01000164.1-human-gut-metagenome-genome-assembly--contig:-NODE-164-length-59037-cov-5.696382_pt1 | contig 59037 bp, 90 predicted proteins | sample MGYA00241801_ERZ501893 | MGnify/ENA primary metagenome ERZ501893 (study PRJEB25962, sample SAMEA2042219) | human gut metagenome | biome: human gut; feature: human-associated habitat; material: faeces...
GCAGGTATCAGAACGAGAAAAAAATCTCCTCACAGGTTTTTATTCCTGTGAGGAGATATGCTGAAAAGAATGTGTACACATATTTGGATACTATATGCACACAGAATGCGATCATACCACAGCCCAATGGCAGTAAACTGTGATATTCCGTGAGGTAAATGTTTGTCCGGGAGGACTGGTGAGAACGGCAGGTCCTGCCCCTGCTGGTCGTTGTTCGCCGAGTAAACGACCTATTCCCGGTGAATTGAATGCATATCATCTTGCTACGCTGCGTTCTCATGGGGCGGACAGAAGTGATGAGCTTCATCAGGCTAAACTCTCCTTAACAGCCATAATACCTATTTGCTGGTATGAAAACACATCAGGGTCTTTCCTTATCAGCTCATTAGCCAGTTTAAGAGCCTTAGTAGGTGTAGAGGCCCAAACATCTATGTATCTGATATTCCCAGCATCGAGGTTGCAATTGAAGCTGACTCTATAATGCTGTTTACTCTTATTCATCTTCATGGAATTTGGACTCCTTTTCACTCTTCTTAGCCTTGAATAACATACAAGATAGCAGGATAACCAAGACAGACCCTAAGATTAAACCTAAAGTACTTAGGACTCGAAAGAGAACTTCGAGGATACTACCCTCGGAACAGCCAAGCACACCAGTCAGTATACTGGGTATAGTCCAGCAAAACAGCATGAACCCCAGTATAAGCAGTATCTTAGAAACTATCTCAACAGGCTTAATGTTCTTCATCAAATGGCTCCTTTCAATATAGCGATATGATTATTGTATTGGCGGACAGGGTGGGATTCGAACCCACGGAGCATTTCTGCTCGGCTGCTTAGTAGGCAGCTACTTTTAACCGCTCAGTCACCTGTCCATTTAACATCACCGGAACGCAATGCCCTAGGTCTTTCACCTCATCTCTGGGTTAACTGCCCAGTGTTTTACATTTATACTATCCGCACCCATTACGATTCCTCTGTTAATGACAGAGTAGCCAAGTGCGGAGTTCGGGATTTTTATTATCCGGTGATGCTTGGGGCTGATAGGCGGAATCGAACCGTCAACCTACTGATTACAAATCAGTTGCTCTACCGATTGAGCTATACCAGCGTATAGTGAGAACGACAGGTCCTGCCCCTGCTGGTCATTACCTTAGACCTAAACGACCTATCAGCCTAAGGTTGGATGCATGTCATCTGAGCCACGCTGCGTTCTCACTGGGCGGACAGAGGTGATGAACCTCATCAGACTACTGAGTGTATCGTACGTTATCTTTTCGTCCTTTGCATCAGGCTATCCACATGTTATGCTCGTCTTTCCGAGCTGTCATAACGTAATTTTGTTTAACCGACACGTTCAAAACGGTACTTCTGTTTTATTCCTACGATTTGTGCTGCTGTCGGAATAAAATTTCTTCATATCGTCAAGGCGAATACAGCCAAGTCTACCCTTTATCATGCCGATTTGTGGCTTATAGAAACCGTCCTTGACTGCACAGCCGCAGTCGATTCCGATTAAATCACCCTTGCGCCATATACTCGGAGCAGGTTTCGGGTCAAACATGAACGTTCCCGTATGCCCGAACACATAGTTTCTGCCGGATTCGGACATTTCAGCAAGTGCATTACGCTCCCAGACGCTGTATTCTGCCTGCGACCTGTACTGCTGCTTGTAGTGTGAGAAGAAGTCCGTATCAGCCGCATGAACGAGCCTGAATTGCTTACCGCCTGCTTCGATATCAATATTGAGCGGCAATGATTTGAGGTAGTCCAGCATTTCAGATTTTTGAGCGTTTGGCAAGCAGGACCATGCACGGTGAGTTATCACACCACCGTTTCTGTACCACAATTCACAGCTGTCACTTACATTTCTGCGCTCGCCGTCGTAAGGCTCACCGAGAGCATTCAGCATCATAAATTCGTGGTTCCCGAGAAGCATTTTGGCGTTCGGCATAGCTATGATTCGCCTGAGTATCTCAATACCGTGCGTGCCTCTGTCGATAACATCGCCGAGAACATACAAGGTGTCGTCGGGCTGGAGGTCGATTTGTGCCAGAACCGATTCAAAATAATCCAGATGACCGTGAGCATCGCTAAGCACATATGTGAATCCCATAAGAATTTCCTTTCATGTAATTTTGTTTAACCTGCACGTTCAAAACGGTACTTCTGTTTTATAGCTGTTTCTGATATCACGAATGCGTTTTGCGTCATATCTGATATCATCATTGCTGATTTTGTTACTGCTGTTTTCACCTGCAGGTGTGTTCGCTCTGGCACGCTGCCATGATATTTCTTCATGTGACATCATACCCAGCGTCCATGGGTTTGTCAGACCGTAAATTTCAAATACATCATTGATGATTTTCTTTGTTTCATCATCAATATTGCATTCAGGGAAGTCAGCATTTCGGTAAGGCTGTCTGAGTTCCGTCATTACGGGTCCGAATTTCCATGCCTCGAATTCTTCTGTGAACATCGGAGCATTGTTCTGAATGAACGATTCACGCTGAATGTAGTACAGCATCTTGTGAAACTTCATCTCTTCGATTTTTGAGCCATATGTCTGCTGATAGTGATGGTAGACATACGAAGCTATTTCTGTGGCAGAATATGTATGCATTCAGCATCGTCCTTTCTTTATGTTTTTATTAGATATTGGGTGAGCAGTTTCGGAATCGAACCGATGTTCGTCAACGAACAGCCTTGTCTGCTCATATATAGGCGGCAACATCAAACAGTCGATGTCGCCGCCGCTTGTATTAGCCTACGGCAAAGGCGCCGTAGGTAGTTAGTATCGTTGTGTTCAACGGTACCTAAGTAAAACCAGAATAGTGCATGTCGATCTCTCCTTGAGCCGAAGCAGTTCGGCGCCGCAGTCACGTCAAATCAAAATAGAAGCAGAAAGGTTTGTGCGAATCATAGGACATCACCTCCTTGTTAAATTTTATTTACGCTGTATGCGTATATGGTCGGGATGACAGGATTTGAACCTGCGGTCTTCTGAACCCAAATCAGACGCGCTACCAAACTGCGCTACATCCCGATAGGCTAGGTGTGGAGGTAGCCATGTTGCGTTTCTACGCGACGGGCAGTTGCTACAACGTGTCAATTCACGAGCCCACTGTCGCAACCCTCTCGGCATGCCGTACATTACTGCAAGGCTCACCTAGTCATATACTCCTGATATTATTGGTGATATATATGAGTGTTATTGAAGCAACGCTCATATAAGTCTGTTAAAATTAGAATATCGAAACACCACCATTACTCATGCTTGTCACTCCTTTCAATATTGAAACCTTTGAGAAAGTTGTCAGGAAGTCTGATTTCAACACCGTTCTTTGCTGCGTAAAAACCAACTTCGTCAGCAGGTACTCCTTCCTCATAAGCAATTCCTGATTCAGCAAATATCTGCTTCATAAGCTCATAGCCGTCATCGCTATCTTTCATATCTTACCTCCATTGTTGTTGGTGATCCGTGGGGGATTTGAACCCACCGTTTCCGCCGTGAAAGGGCAGTGTCTTGACCACTTGACCAACGGACCATACAGGGCGCCACCCTAGTGTTCTATAGAGACCCGGTACGCACTCTGTTTCAGAAATGACAGAGTGCAATTTAGGTGTATAGAATTTGTCATTCAGACTTTCTGTTGTCTGATACATCGGCTATTGGTGCAGACGGTGAGACCTGCCCTCACTGACGCTTTTTCTGAGCAAGATTTGCGTCTAACTACTCTCAGAAGATCTTGCATGTCATCTAGCCACGCTGCGTCTGCAGATTGCTCGTCTTTCCGAGCGGTCATAAGATGGTTTTGTTTAGCAAACACGTTCAAAAAGGTATTTCTGTTTTGCATTGGGATACATTGTTTTATCTACTTCAGATAGAAACTTGGATTTAGGACGTGCAAAAACACCACACGATTCTTTTGTGGTATTGTTGTAACAGTCATAAATGACCAATTGCTCGGAAGTTTCTGCATGAGCAGCAACAGCAATCACGGTTGCGATATCTCCTGTGAAATGTATCCACGTTGAGCCAACAGTAACATCTCTGTTCATATATCATTCTCCTTTGTTAGATCTTAATATTCGATTCCTTGTAATGTTTGCAAGAGATATAAAATATCCAACCGAATATTATAGAAACAGCACTTAAAGCAACGGTTATGAATATAAGCATAAGCCACTTTGCAGCCGCAGTATCAGAACCAGCAGATATTATGAAATCGATAATACCCCAGAGCAGAAAAGCAAAGACTGTCATTATAACAGTAACACGTGCCGCTGCGCTGATAAGGACTATTTTGTAATGTTTGCCATGCTCATTTATAGCTGTATTATAGATGTCATAGCAATCAAAATCAAGACCTAATGCTTTGTATAGTTCTGATGTGTTTTCAAGGACATATTCGTAGAAATTCGGGTTAGAGCGCATTAGACAAAACATAAAAATCAGAACAGCTATGAGTTCTTTGATGAGTACAGATTCCATGTTGATCCTCCGACGATGTGATTCCTTCCCGGTCCAAGACCGCCTTCTTCATCAGACATACGATTCACTATCTTTCTGTTTATGATTATTGGTTGCAGATACAGGAGTCGAACCTGTTGTCTCTAGGTTATAAGCCTAGTGAGATGACCGTTTCTCTAATCTGCTATATAATGCGTCCGCCGTATTTGTACGTCAGCACATCGACGGGCGCAAGCAACTATTCAATATAAATCGTTTGGTAACACAGGCTAATCGTCTGTATCAGCTGTGTGATTGAGTACGAGACTCGTCACCTTTGGTACGGTATACGCCATCGCAGCTACTACTGCCAGAGCAACAGTACCAACAGCCGCGATCAGAAATGTCTTCTGCTTGTTAGTCATTCTATTCACCTTCTTTCTGTTCTTATTTTTTGGTGCCGGCGACGGGACTTGAACCCGTATGATATTGCTATCGGGGGATTTTGAGTCCCCTGTGTCTGCCAATTCCACCACTCCGGCGTATTACTTTAACGTAAGTTTTATTCTTCACGTTTATGTGTATATTTGATATTATACCATTGAAGTTATAAAAAGTCAATAAGTGAATTTATTGCAAGGTGAAAAAACGAGTACAGCAGTTTTATACTATACTCGTTTTGATTTGCACAAATCATCAATACAGTTTGACTGTATTCGGCTTTCTACATTTGTTATCAGCCATATGACTTTTAATAACACCCCGTTGTTCGCCCCGCGAACAACCCGTAGAAAGTTCAAAATTCTCTTTATAAATAACAGAAAAACTTGACAAGGTGAGCATGATGTGATATAATTGTTATATAGAAAATACAGAAATATCTGCATTTTCGAAATTCATTTCAGTGAAAAGGACTTAATATCATGACATCAATGCTTAATCTTGTAAATACGATGCCTGATAGCAAAGCTGAGTATTTACGTGATCTTATAATAGATGAAGATAATCGTCGGCTTGATTTGTACGTATCTCATAACAATGAGCTTATAGCTCTTGGTTATGAAGATGATAATCTTGTCTGGTTCAGTGTGACGACCACATCTGATATGTTTCTTTCGAGGCGCATATTTGAAAGTATGAGAGAGAGCCGGTTTTATCGCAGAGTGCCGCTTGCCGACGCACTGTCGGCAGCTAATCTTAAAGAAAAAGATCTTGAATATATGTGCTATATTCGATTGGACAACGTGAGAACAGATAATCCTGTTTTTTCAGGGTGTATTGTCGGAAACGGTGTTTCGGGGAAGCTGACCGGAGTAGATTTTGCTAACATTTTGGCTGTATTTCCTCTTCGTTTCAGAGAATCGATCACTAAAATCGGTTCCGAGGACGATATTTATACCGAACTGGAAAAGGATTATCAGAAGATAACGTCGCTGCCTATAGCATCTGGCATTGAGTCAGATATGGTGTCCGGTATTCACGAAAAATGGCACAAAGCTGAATGTGTGAAGTTTTGTGCAAGAGCCTCTGTCAGGGGCTTATATCATGACGTATGCTATTCTTCAAAATAAGATAGCATCAAGAAAGAGGTTTCCTATATGTCTGTGAACAATGCAATTCTTAAAAAGCATTTCGAAAATTTAGGTTTTGACGACGCATATTTTGCTGTCTATGAATCTGAAGCAACGGATGAGATGCAGAATGTTGACAGCTTGTGTGACAGATTATATGACATCAGGAAGAATGGACAGCAAATTGTAATTTATACTGATTTTGACGTGGATGGCATCATGTCGTCCATTGTTGCTTATGCTGGCTTATCACAGCTTGGCTTCAATGTTGGTTTGTTCAAGCCGACACCGGCTGACGGGTACGGGTTTCGTCCGAAAGATGTTGATGATATTTGTAATGAATTTCCAGACGCATCTGTTATTTTGACAGGTGATGTTGGTATTTCAAACAATGAAGCTATTGATCATGCCAAAGGAAAAGGTCTTACAGTATTTGTAACAGATCATCATGGCGGGGGAAATTGCTCTGCTGATTTGGCTGTAAATCCGAATCAATATGGTGAAACATATTCTCATAAAGGCATTTGCGGAGCATATGTTCTTTACAAGATTCTTGCTAAATATGCTTCAAAGTACAGCAGCTTTTCTGCACAGGCTGATATATACAGGCTCCAGATGTTCGCAGGCATTGCCACAGTTTCTGATGTTATGCCGCTTATCTATGAAAACAGACAGCTTGTTCGCTGCAGCGTCAGCCTGATGAGGTATTTTTATAATTACGAGTTGGCAAACGGCGTGGCTTTAGCGCCGCCTGTTTATTCTGATAATTATTCCAGAGCGTTCGTTGGTATGAAAAAATTGCTCGATTATTTTACCAGAATTCGTAAGATAAGAAAGGCTGAAAATATCGACGAACAGTTTTACAGTTTTTATCTTGTACCGTTTCTTAATTCGTGCAAACGAATGGATGGGGATATGAGAGGTGTTTACGATATATTTTTCAGCGAATATGTCGAGCCTTTCGACAGTTTTCCTAATATGTCCTGCGTTGAGAACGGTATTAAATATGTTGAAGCGTTAAGCGAACAGCGAAAGGTTCTTACTGAACGTTATTTCAGTGAGCTGCTTACCGAACAGAGAGCAGGGGAGACTGAAAATGCAAATTATATGACTCATGGCGTGTATATCACAGACGCCAGACCGGGTCTGCTCGGACTGCTTGGTTCGAAATTCATGGGTTTATCAGGGATACCCACTTTGGTGATCAATGCTAATGAGGACGGTTCATATTCAGGCTCAGGTCGTAACCCTGGTTGGTTTGATTTTGTGAGGCAGCTTGATGAACAAAGTATCAATGGCGTGACCTGTGCGGGTCATGCGGGTGCATTTGGTGTTTTCATTGCTGATAAATCAGCCTTGGATCGGTATATTTCATTCGTTGACACTGTTGTGCTTCCTGCATATGATGAAATGCTGTCTGAGGCAGTTTCGCCTTATATCAGCATTTCATACAAAGATTGTGTTCACGCTGATTTTGACGCTGATACACAGCTTATTAAGGATTTCATTGATGAAAAGGAACTGTTTCATCCATTTGGGCAGGAGTTTCCTGAGCCTAAGTTTGATTTTTACCTTAAGCCGAATAGCGATGATGTGATCGAAACGATGTTCGGCAATGAGGGTCAGCATATTAAGCTGATAACGGCCGAGGGGATGGAGTTGCTTCTCTTTAACATGGCTCTTGACTATGAAAAATTGAAGTTCGATAATCGTGATAAAAATTGGGTGCTCGTTTGCAGCGGTACATTTCGCTATGATGATTTCAACGATACTTATTACGATACGATAAACTATCTTGTAAAGGAGATTCGTGCTCAGGTTTTGGACTGACACATTATTTTAGACATCATGACTGACAACTTGAAGACTATGACAACGAGTGATAAAATAAAGACTGTAGTGATAGCGTTTTCTGCGTTATTGGTGAACCGTACTGTGAATATAACCTTAGGCTATATTATATCTGAGGCGGTTATTGTCAATCTCGTTTCAAACGTTATCACTATTGTTTTAGGCGGTCTGTATATATCGACCGTCCTGAAATATCCGAAAGAATGGAACAACCCGCCCAGAGCATTTTTGCTTCGGTCTCTTGCGACGATATTGATGTTTGTGCTGACATCAATGTTTACGTCAACGTTTTTGCTTACAAACGTTATCAATGATACTGCTTATATGAGTTCTCTTGATTCAAAAGCGGCATTACCTGCAGGTTTGTATGCACTGTCTTTATGCACAAGCATAATCATAGCACCGATTACTGAAGAAATTATGTACAGAGGTTTTTTGTATAAACAGCTTACAGAGTTTAACAAAACAACGGCTCTGATAATTTCTTCTATCGTCTTTGCGCTTTGTCATGGTACGATCATTCATCTATATACAGCTTTGCTGGGTGGCTTGATTTTAGGCTGTATATATGAAAAGACGAAAAAATTACGGTATTCAATAATTGCTCACATGATGTTTAACGGTTTAAGCTCTGTTTTATGCCTTTTACATTATCCTGCCGTATTTACATCTGTATGGTTTATTGTAATTATGAATGTGCTTTGTGTTGGCGCTATGGTTATGCTGTTCAAGACTGAGGGAACGCCGAGCGTTAAAGGTGCGACCGAGAGGAGATAATGGTATGAAGAAGACTTCTAAAATTGTTTCATTGATAGTCGTTTCTGCGTCGTGCTTGGCTGCTTTAGTTGTGTTGTTCACAGTTCTTTTCAGTAATGCAGGTGATACCATGTACATCGTTTCTATGACCGGAGATGTTCAGGTAGGGACGGCTGCCGATCTTAGTGACAGACAGCCTGCTCAGGTCGGTATGGCATTAACATCAGGTAGTATCGTCATGACGGGTGACAAGTCGTCATGTGTTCTTGCTTATAAGTCTGATATAAGCAACAAAGATAACTGTTTGAATATAAACAAAAATTCACAGGTTCATTTGTACAAAACGAACAAAGATAGCGGTTTCGATGTTGTTCTTGCAAATGGGTCTGTTATCTGCAATATGTCTGAGAACACCAACATTGATACCACGATTGCAACGAACAGCTATAATTTTTATGCGGCGAATACGATTGCAAAAGTTGATTATGATTTAGACACAACGTCCGGAAAGGTGTTTGTATTTGACGGAAATCCGGTAATACAGATAATACAGCCATCTGGGTCAGCGGGGAAGATGGAGACATTGTTGAAAAACTCCGTTTGTGCTGTTCGAAATCTTGATGATGGAACTGTTGGTTTTGGCTGTTTGAACACAGGGTTCGGCCTTAATGAATTTTCTGCTCAGGATTTACGGACAATGTCAGGTATAGCAAGCGTTTGGTCTGAACGCGTGTCTTACAATGTTGGTGATTTTGAGAGAGCATTTCAGACAGCAAAAGATTACGGCGATTACACTACTGTTACAGCAGCTACTCTCGCTGCAATAATTGAACCTACTGTTGTATATACAGATGAAATTGATACGATTGAGTCAAAAGATGAAACAGTTGAGGTGACAACAGCAGTCACAACAGTTTCAGAACCGATTGTTACTACTGTATCAACACCTGTTTCAAGTTCAGCAGCAACCGTCGCATCGACTTCTGTTACGACAAGTGTAACAACAACATCTGCGTCGTCAAGAACCAGTGTTCCTTACACTACAAGCAAACAGGCAGAAAAGACAACATCGTCCAGTGTTTCGACAACAGCGTCGAATGCTTCGACGAAAAGCACAACGCCGGTTACAACGACTACGCCAAAAACATCAGCATCGTCAAAAAGTACGACAACTGCTGTCAAGGTCGATCCGGACGCAACTTATACTGTAATTTTCACGTATACAGAGGGTGATAAGCAGTTCTGGGCGATGCAGCTTGTTAAAAGAGGACAATCAGCTGTTGCACCTGAGATACCTGATGTTGAGGGCAAATATTTTGTTCAGTGGGACAGAGATTTTTCGTGTGTTACATCTGATATGACAGTTACTGGTATTTTTGCTGATGGTGTTAAACCAGCGACTGATCATACTGTCAAGTTTTATGTTGACGATGTTCTATGGAAAATCGTTACAGTAAAACACGGCGGTAATGTGAAACTTGCGGATCTGCCAATGTCTGATGGAAAAACTTTCGTTGGTTGGAGCGAGAGCGTCGTAAACGTGACCAAAGATTTGACCGTGTTTGCTTTGTTCAGCGATTGATGCGCTGTATCACATACGCTGTTTCACAGCGTATGTGATGTTCTTACTGATTGCGTGTTTTTCAGGCGTGATGATGTCTTGATTTTGAAATTTGGCTCTGTTATGCGATTGAAAAGGGTATTTGGAAATTTTAGACATTATTGCGTAAAAGAAGAATTTTACGCAATTAAAGGGACTCAAAATAGCAGAAGTGGGGATTTATGGTATTAAGGAGTATTTCATATGGTTTTATCAGCAAGTGTTATTGATTCGTTTTGCGAAATCAAATATGCAGCAAACGGTGTTACTGTTTGTACTGGCAATATTACCAATGTAGATGACGGTCGAATATATCTTAAGAACATCGTAACGTTCATCCAGACGCAGAATTTCGCCGGTACAATCACGGTGTTGAATCGCAAGCATGGACTTCAGGTTTTCAAGGCTGATATAAAGCAGATTACAGCCGGATATGTGGTTCTTGAAAATCTTTCCCGTGTTGTTAATTCAGATCGTCGCAGCGGATACCGAGCGTCTGTTGGACTGCAGGCTCTTGTTACGATCAACAGTGAACCTAATGTTGGCAATGATGCTATTATACAGGATATGTCAGTGAGCGGTATTTCATTGAGCGTTTACAAGGCGCTTGATATCGGCAATATCATTCATGTCCAGTTTCCGCTTCAGAACGGGTCGCATGTATGTGAAGCTGATTGTACTGTTGTTCGTAATATCGGCAGCATTAACTACAGTATGAGGCGGTACGGCTGTGAGTTTACGAATATGTCCGATGAGGACAGAAAACTCATAAACGATTATATGACAGATATGCGTATACAGATGATGCGGCGCATATTTGATTAAGAGGTGAATAATGGAAAAATCCAGTATAAGAAGAATGCTTAATATCACCGATATTATGATGAAATATCTAAGAGCCAGAAAATCATCTGTTCCCTTCGAAGATGTAATCAAATCGGTATCTGAGGGATTGACGATATGGCTGAATGTTACATCTGAGGAAAATAAAATATCATCGGTATCTCAAAAAACGTTTCAGTCGTTTTTCATTGTTCTCTACGAGCTGATAAATCATTGCCGCAATTCCCCCGTTGATGATGAATTTGAGTTTGCGAAAATGGCTTCATATCGAGGGTTTGCGTACCGTTATATCTGTGCTGCTCATAATGACGACTTGGCGCCGGATGTTGCTTATAACAATACGTTTGTATCCTGGAATCGAGCTCCTTACAGCACATCGTTGGAAAGTTCTTTCACAGTTCGAGTTACTTGGGTAAAATGTGAAATTGTAGCTCCAACTTTTGGCATAAATCTTGAGGGTATCAGCAGATGGCTGAAACAGCATGAAATGCCGAGTTTTTGTTTTCTTCGTAAAGGCGTGGGTACCATTGTGTATCCCACAAGGAAAAAGGCTATCGTAAAAATAGTCAAGGATTTTGCGTATAGTAATCCGTCTCGTCGCATCAAGCATGAATCTGTTAAAATTTGTTGCATTGACGATGAATAAAAAAATCCCCCGCCTTGCGGCGAGGGATTTTCTGTGTCATTTTATGAACAATTTGTGTGCTAGAACAGATGTTGCTGTTATAGATTCAAGCATTGCCTGTGAAATTTTGTCCTTGCTATGCAAAGCTGATGATGTCAGTTGACCACACAGTATATCCAGCATTTCGATTTTCTGTTCATTTGACAGATTTTTAGCAATGTCTTTGACAGACGGTAATTTTGACTGCATTTCGCCACTTCCCTCCTTCATCGTTGAACTGATCATCAGATGGAGCCCCACGCATCTGTATTTTCGTCAATGAGGTGAGTGTTGTCGAGAATCTTGCGCATACAAGCCGGGCAAAGGTTGATATATACGTCTCCGTTGCCGTCTACAGGTTTTGCTGAAAGAGGGTTGGGGTTGTGTATATTGTCATCAACAGGTTCTACACAGCATAGTGTTATGGCGTTTGTATTAACAAAAACGCCGGGCTTTTCAGGGTAAGACTCGCCATTTTTATCAGCAATACGCTTTTTCTGCGAATCGTAGTTGGGATTTTCGTATAATCCGTCATACCAGTCGTATGTTTTCAAGCAAAAACAACATTTGTATTGAATCAGCATAATTGGCACCTCTTTTACACTGCAGGAAAACTCGTGTTTTCCATACGGAGCCACGCGCCGACAACGTTGTGCATTCCATCAGGGTCAAGAATAACTGTCTCAGCCATCTGGCTGAGCGATACCGCCTCTCTTGTTGACTTCCCGTACATATCTGTGGAATACAGTATGTAAGCAGTATCACCATCTGGCGCAAGCTCAGTTTCAAAGCCGTCATTGTTTTTCATCTCTTCGATAATAATGCACATACGGTTAAATTCACGGAAATAGGCAGGCAGGTTCTTGGCAAACTCTGTCATGTCATTCTTCTCTGTGAAATCATTGCGCAAAAACTGTGCGCAGCAACAGTTGGTAATGTTGAGATTGTGGTGTGTCACTGTGTCTTCGAATCGACTGAATGAATCGTTCTCTTCTTCACATTTTGCCAAAAATTCTTTCTCAGCTGTGATTTTATCATCGGCGCCGACAACTGCGTGTGTTAATCTGTCTTCGTTTGATGCCATGATTTCGATGATTCTGTATACGTTGTTGGGGAACAGCTCGCAGAGCTTGGCAACATTTTCAGGGTCAACAGGAATGATGTCAGCCTTTTCGAGTTCTTCATAGTCATAGAAGTATGTATGACCGTTGTGAGTCGTTTCAAGATATTTTTCATCGATGAAATCCGAATTTTCGATATGGATATGGTCTGTGTCATCATTATCGATTCTGGGTCTGGTCGTAAAAGACTTTGCAACATGAAGCCCCTGTTCTTCGGCGAGCTTCTTGAAATAACTGCACCCAGATCCGATTCTGCTTATGAGAATGTACTTGAGCATGTGTTTAGTTCCTTTCTATAACGATCCCGTATTTGATACAATCAGCAATATACGAGACCGCTGTTTAATGTTACAGGTTTATTGCATTTGCTATATCCGATTTTAGAGCCATCGATAAAGCAAACGTAATCTGATTGATTGTTATGAAAACCGTCTGTTTTGAACATCACTTTCCTTTTATTGTCAAGCTCAAATATAGCTCCCGGCATGATACGGTCAAGTCTTTTGTACTGAGCTTTATGCTCAATAACAGTAAGATTTTCTGTTTTGCCGCCGTTTGTTGTATATTCTTCAAGACTGTCGGTTTTCTGGTTCATCGCCTTATGACGATTCGTTGCCACCACTTTGCCATTAAGTGCATATCTACGATTCAGATTCGCTTTATGGCAAACCTGTCTGTCATGACGGCGGAACTGTTTTATCTCATATACCGTCTGTGACAGTTTTACATTTACGTCAGGCAGGATACTGGCGGCAATGCAGTAAGCGTCGATGTGGTGGTCTTTGTTTATTCCATATGCTTCTCTGAAAGTGTATGTACTCTTGCCGCTTGTAGCATAGAAACGGTCGGGAAACAGCTTTACAAGAGCATTACTCAAAGCAGGTATTATCTGATTGAGTACGCTTAACGCATGATACTGCTTATTCATTCCCTGTTTCTTAGCTATCAGTTTTGTATTCCATTTTTCATCATTATGTACAAGAGTATGATGCTCTGCACATAAGCCAACTCGGTTGGCAAGCGTTTCACTCCCTCGTTTGCTTCTCGGTACGACATGATGATAGTGGTCGATAGCTTTATCACAGAAAAGGCAATGACTGTTCTGCTGTTCATATACAACCTCTTCGACGCTTCCATATCCGAACAGCTGTCCTCTTTGATACTGCCATTTCTTGACGCATGGATTATCAAGCTGCATGAATGCAAACTTGTTTATTTCCAGTACAGTCTTAGTAACAGGCAGTATCTTACAAATCTTGTTCATAGCGTTCAGATGAGTCTGGAGCAGATGGTTTGCTGTTGGCGTCAGCCAGCCTGTTTTCCGAATACGGTTGTTGAAACGAGCTTCCTTATTCTTGATACCGATACAGAGTATCGGAGTATCACAACCGGGAAGCAGACGTTCAAGCACACCTTGTTTCATACCTTTCTTGCTTTCGTTCGAGCTCTGAGAGTTGCTTGTCTTTACACATTTTGGTGAAACTGTGTTTGAAGCGATTGCTCTGCACTGACGTTTACGTCTGCGTTTTAGCGTTCGCCTTTCTGTTCGAAACTGTTTGCGAGCTTTCATGAGCTTAGGTATTTTCTTATTCCTCGTTTCAAGATGAGCAGTATAGACGCTTTCTCCTGTTTCACGAATAACGGTAAGACCTATGTTAGTGCGACCGGGGTCGATACCGAGGATAAGAGACTGGGTTACATCAGGTGTATCATAAGCCAGTCTGATGGTAAATGGATTTTTGCTTACGACTTTTGCCATGCTGTGTTTGAGAAGCCATGCAACACGGTTGCATCGAGTCGTAGGCATCAGTGGTTTACCGTCCACTGACAGCACATAAGTTAGAACCATGCTGCATTACCCCTTTCGATAAGTCATTTGCCATATTATAGGCAAATGTTAGGTTTCCCTCGGCTGGGCATTCGCTTTGCAGAGCTGTCAACTGGGAAAATCGGCAGGTGCGTCCTCTATATGATTACGAATGTCCGTTTGCCTGCACCTGCATACAAACAAGGAAATTACCTATTCAATATGCAGGGTCTTGCATTGATTTTATAACAGTGTTTGATAGGTCGTATGTGCTGCAATCTGGATTCTCAAACATTGCGTCGTCCAAACATTGCGTGAGTTTTGAGGTTATAGCGCGACAGCCTAGTCCTGTTGAAGCGGCGTAGGCTGCTAGTTTCTTTTTTTGCCGATTTATCGACACGAATTGTTATGTTCATCTCTTTTTCAAACGCTGATTATACCAAATTCACCCCGCTCAAACGGGTGTATTCGCGGGGCTGAATTTGATATGTTGTGTTACGATTTGTGTATCTTTAGATTACACCCATGTTGTTCAATGCATGCTTAATTTCCATGCTATATTCAGCAATAGGCGTTATATCAGCGTATATTCCTTCATTTGCCGCTGTCATATTACTTATTTTGAAATACTGTGACATATCTTCGATTGTGACGTCGTTGAATCTGACGTATAGGTTTACTGCTGTGCCAGCAAGCTGCATGTCTTCGTTGCAAATCAATAAAATGCCGCCTATTATACTAGCAGCAAAAAGCGTTGCCATAAAGCCTGCAAAAATCTTGACTGAAGTATGTCCAAAATTTACGATCTCGCATATGAGCCATGCAATCATAATACAGCATGCTATTCCGCATAAAACAATGCAAACCCATGCAAAACCGGTGGGACTCGCACTGTTGTTTGTGAGGATTGTTATGTTCTGTAATATTTCGTTTAATGTCATGTTATTTACTCCTTGTTGTTAGTCAAAGCATACCCCGTGTGACAATATCCTGTTATATCTGATATATAATCGGATATTTCGTCTTCAGAGATGTTGTCAGGGATTTCGATTTCTGTTGGTAAAGAATCGAGTGTGTCGGTATCGCCGTCTGTATCCCATAGGATATTTATTGCTTTCATGAGTTGTTTTCTCCTTTCAGCAGCAAAGGGTCATAAGCCATAGAATGTTTAACGAAAATATTTTCGGTGAATTTCTTTATATTTCCGTTTTCATCTTTGTAAAAGATACCACCCTCTTCACCGGGCTTCGTTCTGCGACAATCAATTCCCACCATTTTGAGCGATTCCATAATCAGATTGATAGATTCTTCTGAACCTGTTTCAAACCTTTTGGACATTTTTTGTTTCCTTTCCGTACAATTATTGTTTTATTTTGTGTTTTCTTCAAGCATATCGTTAGTTAATGCCTGACAATATAAGCCGTATTTGTACCATAGAAAACCATAATCACCTAATGATGTTCCGCTTTCCTGAAGAAGATATACCATACTTTGCATTTTCAAACGATTGTCTGGTAAAGCGGGGTTGAAATTTTCGTTGAATACGGATTTATAAACATTTCGAATGTATTTGTTCATGTCTTAGGTTTCTTTTCTAACGACAGATTTGTGATAATCGTTGATTTGCTTTTCGAATCCAGAATCTGACGGTTCGTAAAGCTGAATATCTCTGATTTCAGCAGGCATATATTCCTGTGCTACCCAGTGGTTCGGATAGTCGTGTGGATACAAATACCCTACTCCCCTGTTGAGCTTTGTCGCAGAGCGATAGTGAGCGTCCTGAATGTGAGACGGTATCATAAGATTACCTGTTTTCTGGACGACTGTATTCGCCGCCTGTATTGCTTTGATAACGCTTGCTGATTTTGGTGCCATTGCAATATAAATTGCAGCGTTTGCGAGAATTATCTGTGCTTCGGGCATACCGACTCTTTCGACAGCCATGGCTGCATTCGTTGCAACCACAAGCGCCATCGGGTCAGCCATACCGACGTCCTCGCTGGCATGTATCATGATTCGCCGGGCGATGTACTTGATATCTTCGCCACCCTGAAGCATTCTTGCAAGGTAATAGACGGTCGCGTCAGGGTCAGAGCCGCGCATGGACTTGATAAAGGCGCAGATCGTATCATAATGATTGTCACCGTCCTTATCGTACTTTATCACGCGCTTTTGTATGCTTTCTTTTGCAACATCGAGCGTGAATTCGATCTTACCGGTATTTGCGTCGCGTTCAGTAGTCGTGATCCCCAGCTCAATAGCATTAAGGCAGCGGCGTGCGTCGCCGTCCGCTATGTCGGCAAGGAAATCAACAGCGTCCTGATATATCACAGCGTCATATAAGCCCATTCCTCTATCTTTGTTATAAACAGCCTTGACAATAAGCTGTTTCATGCTGTCAGTATCGATAGGCTTGAGTTCAAAGACGGTCGAGCGAGATATCAGAGCATTGTTTACTTCAAAATAGGGGTTCTCAGTCGTAGCACCTATCAGCGTTATGACACCCGTTTCAGTAAAAGGCAGCAGATAATCCTGCTGTGCTTTGTTGAAACGGTGGATCTCATCGATAAATAGTATCGTTTTCTTCCCGTTCTTTTTGTTTTCTTCCGCCGCAGCGATGATTTTCTGCATATCAGCCTTACCACTGGTGGTCGCATTGATAGCACGAAAATCTGCGTGTGTCGTATGGGCTATAACAGACGCTATTGTGGTCTTCCCTGTTCCGGGCGGACCATAAAAAATCAGACAGCCGAAGCTGTCTGACTGAATCAATCTTGTGAGCATTTTGCCGGGACCGAGGATATGGTCCTGTCCAATGATGTCATCAAGCGTCTGCGGACGGAAACGGGATGCCAATGGTTCGTTGGTCATCGTAGCTTGTTCCTTTCTTTATTCCGCATTATCTTACAGAGATGTCAGTCAGAGTTGTCGAAGTTGGTTTTGAGTATGGTATTTATACCTTGTGTTTATCAGCAACAAAAGCGCTGATTTTTTGCATAGCATTAACAGCTATAAGTGTTTCATTCATTAAGACCTTATCAGTCTTTATGTCATCAAGAATGTGATACTCTCCGTTTTTCTGGTGTAATAGGTCTATAGCGCCGCAGTTTACGCCATTCGAATATTCGGGTGACGTAATAGAATAGTGTACACCAAGAGCCAAAATCACATGTCTCAAAGGGATTGACGTGTAAGCGTTGCGTCTTTTTATTTCCTGCAGAGCTTCGTCAAGTGATAAATGCTCGGCATTTGCTTCATACGTTGTTTCATCGGTGTTAAGGGAGATGACATAAAAGTCGAAATCACATATTGTGCCGTGATATTTGCAGCTTTTCATTCTGTTTAGTCCTTTCCGACTTTCTTGTTGGGTCTACGCGGATAATGGTCGAATTGATAATCAATTTCATACCCTTCGATTTCTTCTGTAGCCGCGTCCACATAGTTACCGGCTATTGCCCAGCCTTTTTGAGTTATGCCGTAATAATCAGCCATGTGGGTTTTATACCGCCAGTTACGATTGTGATTGGTTTCTTCTTTGCAAAAATGGAACAAATATCCATTGGATACAAGCCATTCGAGTTCGGCTTCATTTTTCGTGTCAGGAAAACGTTTGGTTATTCCGGTTGTTCCCCAACCTTTTGTCCAACAGATGTCTTTGATTATATCTGCAAAGACTTTACCTCGTGCAGTTAGCATAACAAGCACTCCTTGTATTCATTATAATTATTATACCATATTGAGGTCGAGATTACAAGAGTAAATCAAGGAGCCAAAGCTGTCTGACTGAATGAGTCTGGTCAGCATTTTGCCGGGTCCAAGAATATGTTCCTGTCCGATTATCTCATCAAGGCTCTCCGGTCTGAGCCGAAGAGCCAGAGGTTTTGCGTCAATCATGATGTCGATGCCCTTTCGTTTCAGAGCACGGAGCTATCAAAAATTGTCATACCGGTATTTTCGATGGTTTTTTCGCACTTTTCTATAGCGTCGTCATACATTTTGAGAAGCTCAGCCAGTTTTGCTTTGCGTTCTGCAGTCTCACAGGCGTGTTTGATGGCAAATTCGATAAGCTGGTCGATATCCCACATTTCGATTTCCATTTCATCTTCAGCCGGGAACATATATTCGTTGCGTTCGCCTATAAATTTGTAGGTCGATTCGTAACCTAAACAGCGTTCAGATGTTTCGCTGTTCTGTAGGTTGATATAATGTATCGCGTTGTTTTTGATGTACAGTTTATCGTGGGAATCGGTTCCGATGATGTGCGCTGTTTCATCAGCGCCGCTGGTTTCTTTGATTTTGATTACAGGAATGAGCATGGTTAGTATCCTTTCTGTGTTGTTAAAAGTATTGCGTGAAAATCAGTACATGATCGCGTCAGACGATATTGTCTATCTTACGTTCTATGATATGTGAAAGTTCAAGATCGTCGCAGAAGAGTTCTTCGTCTATGTCGTTTGCGTCCATTTTGGTTATCCCGGTTGTTCCCCAACCTTTTGTCCAACAGATGTCTTTGATTACATCTGCAAAGACTTTACCTCGTGCGGTTAGCATAGCAAGCACGCCTTGTATTCATTATAATTATTATATCATATTGGGGGTCGAGATTACAAGAGTAAAATGAAAAACAGCAATAGCTCCGACCATTTACGGTCAGAGCTATGCTTCGTGCATTATGCACTCTTTTTCAAACGTCGTTCGTTCTGGATACGCAGTGCACGGCGGCGCTTCAGACGGCGGCTGCGATTGCCGCTTACAACCATTTCCATGAGAATCGTGACCAGTCTTGCACACATTGCGCAGAATATGGTCGTGCCGAAGGATATGAACATTGCAACAGGATTTCCGTCGCTTATTCTGCCATCTCCGCCGGAAGCGATCGTCAGCAGGAAGAATACGCCGACAGCGATGTACAGAAGCCCTCTTACGATATATAGAGCTGTGTATGACGCCATTGAAAAGATTTCATCGACCTTTGCCTTGTCGATGGTAATAGTTGTAATATTGTTTGTTATTGCTTTCATAAAATTTCTCCTTTCAAGTCGAGCTTGGTATAGCCTGTTCGTCCGTTCAGATGCCAAAACCCGTTAGGGGTGGCTGAGTACATCTGACCGTCTGCAAGCTGTTCTGCTTGTTTATGCCAGTTGTATGAGTCATGACAACCGTCTTCGTCCAGCGTTTCAGTCAATGTATACAGACCGTCTTCAGTCGGTGCTACAATAGTTTCGGTTGTGTAACCTGTCGGAACAGCAGTCCCGGATGGAACGTTGATGTATATGATATTTGCCATTTTCAATTCCCCTTTTTATAGGATTTATAAATACTCCGTCGGGCGCAAGCCCGAAAATGCACAAAAATGTGACGCGTATTGTTGACATATAGAGCATTTTGTGGTATAATTAAATTATAATGACAACATGTGATAGTGACAGTTTAGGAAAGACAACGATGTATGATATAGTGGTAAATGCAGATAACATACTGATGGATATCTACCGTTCTCTGCAAATTGTATTCAAAGAAGAAAATTTGAATTTTGATCCGAACAATGTTTTAACAGGTGATTATAACAGTGATTTGGGGCTTATTGAACGACATATGCTGCCGTTCAAAAATATGATATTGGATTTTATTGCTGATCCTCGTGTGTACAGACTGGCGCCTGTTGATTGGGGGCTTATTGCTTATATCAAAAATTGTGCCGATAAAGGCACACGTTTTCTGATATACACTATTTCCCCCACAAAGTCTGTTCAGATGACCAAGCACGCATTGTTCACACAGTGGTTTACTGGGTCAAAAAACATATGGTTTGCCGGTGAACAGTCTTCGACTGAGCGAATCGGTTTTGCCAGAGGTACATACGGGCGTGTTTTCATCGATAGTTTTCTTGATAATTTCAGGAATTGTGAACAAACTGCTTACAAGTATTTGATAGATAAATCGTACAATCAGCCTGAGTATAATAATGATTATACTGATGTCTTCAATGACTCTCGTCTGATACGCTGTTCTTCGGCACAACAGGCTCTTGAGTTTGCAGTCGGAAAGACAATGACATTGAAGTTGCAGGAACGACCTGTTTGATTTGTTTTTTTTCTTCCCTTTTCATAACGCAAAACAAGCGAGACGGTCGTACCTCTCGCTTGTTTTGTTTTCACGAAAAGAATACCGCCATCTCGTATGAAATGGCGGTATTTGTCAGCTTTCACAGTTCATGTCATCTTCGGCTAATTGTCGGGCGCATTTTTCTGCGCTGGCATAGGCAAAATATTTGACAGGTATCTTCTGTGAACGAGCTATGTTCATTATTTTTCCATAAAAAGAATGAGGCATTGCGTTTGACTGCATCCATACCACATCTGCGTTCTTTATCAGCGAACCGTCGGGATTTGTTCCCGGTTCAATAACGCGGATATTTATGAGCAACGGTCGTATTGCTTTGAGCCATGTAGCGTGTCCGCCGTAAATCACGATGTTGCGCTTTGGCGTATACGGCAGAGCGATATTCTTTTCGGATTCAGGCTCATTGTGCTCAACGTCGTTCTGTATCTTGTATATCAGCTCTCTAAGCTCTATCAGTTCAGCATGCTCTAATTCGGCGTTCGTTTCAATTTGCTGCGCTCTCCCCTGCTCTTCTTTCAGGGATTTACGAATCGCACAAAGGTCATTCTTTGCTTCGTCGAGCTCTTCGGTGAGACGCTCAATTTTGTTTTTCATGTCGTCATTCTGCGCCGCTATTTTCTCGCTGTTGTCAGAAAATAAGTGCAGATTTGGTTTCTGAGACATGAGATAGTTTGTCTCAATCATCAATTGCATCAGCGACGCGTTCTTTTTGGATATCCCTGATTTGCGCAGACCTCGGTATGGTTTACCATCGTATGAAGTAAATGTCCTTGGTAAAACGACATTTCCCATTTCGAATACGATTTGTCCGAAATTATGATTTATGAGATCACCGCTGTTGACCTTATCGATATTGCACATTGTCCATACATAATGATCTGTATAGCGTTTCTCGTAAAAACGGTTTCCAAAATCAGATAGGGTTTTATGTTCGACAGGTTCGATGTCGCGGCAAGGGGATACAGTTTCATCGTTTTCGAGCAGATTCCGCAGTTTCATGTTTGTAGGCGTTGTCCACGGGAAATATCCGACTGCAATATCCAGCAGAGCGCTTGCTGTTTCAACAAGCCATACGATATTATCACCTCTGTCTAGCAGGTAAAAGTAACCAAAGGCTATTTCATATGGACTGCCGATCTGGAGCTTCTTCATGGGCTCTAATTCAGGGAATTTTCTCGTGTAGCGAAAACCGTGATTATGTCCGTTCTGGATATAGTAGACGACTTCACCAAGCTTTTTCTCTATTTCCCTGGTTTTGCCCTGTATTTCGATCAGCTTATCGTACCCGGCATCGCATTTATAGTAAAGGTCGTTATGACCAGCATACGGTCCTCTGTCGTGTATCAGCGAATAGCTCGCGGTATCGCCCATCGTTGCCTGCGGTTTCATCACAAGCAGACAGTTTGGTTTCTGCTTATTGATAATGGGGTCTTTTTTCTTTTTAGCGCAGGCATCTTTTATCTCTTTGTCGATCAGTTCTACCGCACGCGATTGAGTCAAAAGCTGTTCGTGATATTTGGCAATGTCCTTATAAAATGGACTCAGTATGTCAAATATCGTCTCTAACATTTGGAAATATACTTCCTTGAAATGATCAGACGCTTTTTTCCTTGTTTCTGACGATAATAGGGACAGTATTTTGTCCATACGTTCTCTGTACGACATTTGACGGGCGGCTTGGTATATTTTGCTTGCTTTGCTGTCTGTATCATACTCGAAGTCTGATTCTGTTATGCCGGTTGAGATATCATAGAGTTTTCCGACCGTTTCAGCAGTTCTCTTCACAGTAGTGTGATTCAGATAAGTATCGTGTTCGTTGTCTCTGTTTTTGATAAGAAACACCATGCTTTTAACGATTTTGTCAGGGAACACAGAGTCTGTGAAGTATGTCGGGAATTCTATTTCATCGAGTTCATCATCTGTTTCCGGCAGATATAACAGGGCTTCGTAGAGTGTTTGATTCTCTTTCAGTTCATCGAGAATAAATAGTGCGACGCCTATCGTTGTAAGTGTTGACGATAATTGACCATCTGTAATGAACATTGCATCCGGCATGGTTGATGTTGGATGCGCATGCAGATTGCAGACAATATGTTCCAGTATCAGATCCGGATATTTGCTGCGAAATCGTTTTGATATTGTTGGCATATACTCCAAGAATGCTTTGCATCGCCTTTCATTATATATAGGCAGAGTCTTGAAGCATTCTTCGGGATTTTTCTCTATTCTGCTCAACTCGGAGTAATTTCTCGGTTTGGTTATTTCCTTGTATACCTGTTTGCATTTTGTCCGATATTCAGGTGAATCAGGATTTATGCGAGAAAGCGTCTGTTTTTCTTCTTTCAGCTTTTCCAGCTGGCTTTTCATATAACTCGCGCAATGGCGGTCTTCTGTTTTCTTCTGCTTTGCCATAAATTGCCTCTTTCGTCAAAGCCGTGTTCACAGCTTAAGTTGTCTTATCAAAGATGTCAAGGAATTGGATCAATGTTTTCGGGTCGATGTTTTCCAACCACGCTGCCTGTTCGGGGTTTTCACGGACGAATGTCATCATTTTGTCCATTTTTCGCTTTAATCGTCTAGCCGCAATAAGCGTGTCCAGTGTCGCATCGTCAATTTCAATATCAGGAACACTGCCGTCTTTGTTAATGATTGCGTATGCTCCGTTGTTCGGGTGTTTGACAATACTGAGTTTCACCTCGTTGTTTACGCGCGTGAGCATTATGTTAAACGGGTTTTCCGTTTCAACATCGGGAGTGATTATTTTTATTTTTGTCATGTGACGTTTTCTCCTGCGTATTTGTTGTTTTGTTGTGGGTCAGTTTCACAGCACAGGCAGCTTGGATGTGTTTCCTTCTGTATTTCTGAGATGTGAAAGTATGTTACGAGCATAATCGACGCATGCGTCGAGCTTTATCCAGTAAGTGTCATTTAGATAAACGCCGCTGAATTCAATGCAAAACCATTTTCTGAAATCCTCTTTGTCTATTGGCGATTCGATGTTTTCGGATTCATATGCCTTGTAAAGCAGCGCCGCACCGTTTTCGTTCAGCGGTGAAAACCACCTATAGCAATGGTCTTCTGTGTAATCACAGCCGTTAAAAGGAGCGCAGTCATCAAGGTCGTGGCATTTGATGATATCATCAGACTCCTCTACCAGTCGCCTGAGGAATTCTGTTTCATGTATTAAGCAATCTTCTTTGTTGGTGAATTTTTTACCATCTTCAGCTATGTAAAACTTCACGTCTTTGCTTTCCATGATAGTTTGCTGTACGACATGTTGTATTTGCATTGTTTCGATTTTGGTTGTCATGGAACGATCGTCCTTTCGTCATAATTCGTATTTTTTAGGCTGTTGTTTCTGCCCTTTGTACTTTACACAGGGCTTGACCCATACTGTTTTGCCTGATTTGTAGTGCCGCAGATGTCCTCTGACTTTTACTTCCTGTTCAGGCTTGGTATAGTTGCGCTTGATGCCATCAGGTTTCGTAAAGTTTTTGCTATCAAATTCATTGATAGTATAGACCCGACGAATCAGAGGCTGAGGTCTTTTCTTCTTATGTTTCTTATGAGGTTTATTTTTCGCGGCGGCGGTAATATTTCGCTGTTCAACAGCGATTTCTTCGTGATAGTATGTCATGAATTGCATCAAAGCGTGGTATTTAAGCGCTTCTTTTCGGTCTGTTTCGTCACAGAGTATAACGAGGTCGAGCGTTTTTCGTCTGACATCAGTCATGTTCGATGAATCAGGTGCAACTTTTCGGTTTAAGATGTTTTGAGAAACAGGGTCGTAGTCGAAAGCAATCAATGCAGTGTCATTGGGTTTTGCTGTGAGATAAACTGACATCTCTACTACATTGTTTTTGCTCTCAAAAGCAATTTCGAGTTTTTCTCCCTGTAGTTCAATGACGCCTTTTTCCATTGGCGCTTTGAATTCTTCTCTATCAAGCCAGTTCTTATTTTCATAAAACCAGCTAATAACCATGTTCATGCGGTCATTGTTTTTTACAATAATGCGGTCAAGTTTATCTCGGTTAGTCATTCAATATTTCACCTCACATTTCTGTTTAAGGTATTAACCTATAATCAAACGACGGCAGTTTTAGACCCAGTAAGTGCAATAGTTTTTTCACAGGCGTCTGTGTGATAGAGGCTATCTATTTCATCTTTTCTGCCGTCGTTCGATTGTGAACATGTGTGTTCGTTTATTCGAACAGTTTTGGGTCAATAAGCACAATGCTGTTTGTGTCATCGTTATAGACTACATAAACGTCGTGTTCATTCTGTGTGATTGTTCTAAATATGTCATAATCAGAACAACGTTTCGGTTTAAGAATAAAACGGTCTATGTACCGCCGCCAATCCAGCTTTTTATTTGTAGCGTCGGTGTCAGCACCCGTGTGGCAAATATAAACGTTGGTAGCTTTGTGTAATGTTTTGTGTAAGAGATAGCACCAATCCTCTACGCCAGCAAAATGTGCTATCGCCCAACCAACGCCCACCATCACAGACCCAACAATACCAACACTTGTTAAAACAAGTGTTGGTAATACTGCTCCTAGCACACCTGTACATATCGCCGATATTATCCCAAAACTCCCAAGAAGCGATCCCGTTGCCGCAAGTATCATCGAAACAAGATTTAAGCGGAGCATTTTGTGAATTTCAGTCCCCAACGATCGTAATTTATTCATTTCGTCATCGGTTGGAACTCGGAAAACAGATTCCAAATGCTTATGGAAACCATACTGTTTGCTCTGTGCGATCTGGGAATAACTCAAAGGTTTCTGATTTTCGACAACCGCTGGTGCATTGTTTGCATGAATAACAGATATCTTGATATCTGTTTCGGGATCAGGTGCAGGCGGTTCGTAAGCTATATGCTCAGGTGTATAACTAGGCAGCTTATCTGGTGCAGCTGTGAGTGTGCTGCGCTGAATACTTTCTTCTTCGTCCATCAGATGGACTGGAGTGTACTCCCGTCCCTGAAACGGTTTTGTTAAGTTAACAGCCATGTTTGATTTTACCTCCTCTTTTGTTCCAGTACGGCGCGTATTGGAATGCAATGTCGTACATGGGTCTGCCTGTAATCTGGTCTTTGAACTTCTTTACGAACAGGTCCATCTTGTAGCCGTTCTCCTTACACCATTTCGTAATGACCTGTTTTGTCAACGGCGTGGCATAAACATAGAGGTTAGAGCAGTGATTGAACATCTCTTCTTTCGGATAGCCAGCTTCTAACAAGAGTCCCATCAGCTGTTTATGTACCATGTTTTTCTCCTTAATGATATGTTTTTGTAGAAAATAACTGCGGCAAGCCGCAGTTATTCGCCGTCTTCGCTGTTTATCTGTGAATGATAACGGAGTCAATTAATCCGAACTTTACAGCGTCATCAGCCGAGAGATAGTTGTCGCGCTCGCACGCAGCATGAATGTCTGCGACCGTCCTGCCTGAATGGTTGGCAAGTATCTGCTCCAGTCTGTTTCTGGTTTTTGCCAGATTTTCAGCGTGAATCTGAATATCGGTACACTGTCCCGATAATCCGCCGGAAATCAGTGGCTGATGTATCATGATCTGCGAGTTGGGGAGTGCGAAACGCTTCCCTGCTGTTCCGGCTGCAAGTAAAACGGAACCCATGGACGCAGCCATGCCTGTGACAACGGTTGAGATATCACAGCCTATGTACTGCATTGTATCGTAAATAGCAAGTCCGTCAGTAACACTTCCACCAGGACTGTTGATATACATCGTGATATCGTCCTTGGATCGGGATTCAAGGAAAAGCAGCTGTGCTATTGTTATGCTTGCTGTGTGTGAATCGATAGGTCCATCAAGCATAACGATTCGGCTCTCAAGCAGCCGTGAATAAATATCGTATGCTCTTTCACCACTCTGGGTTCTCTCTATGACGGTAGGAATAATATTAGGCATGTGTTAGTTTCCTTTCTTGTAAAAACATTTGTCTGTTGAATTTATAGATTTCTGTACAGTTCATTCTAGTCATTCCGTTTCATGATGATCCAAATAATGAATGCAATTATCAGGCTTATGATGATTGCAACGATTGTAATTGCGGCTGATGGGACAAGCGTCCAGAATATAATCCAGCCCCATGACATGTCGATGCAGTTTGTGAGTTTCAGTATAGTCAATACGAGGAATGTTACGCCTGCTATACTGAGTCCGCCTCCGGAGACCGCCCGTGTTGTACTGTGCTGTTTGTTATTGTTGTCCATGTCTTTGGTGTCCTTTCACTTGATTTCATCTATCACTTTACAAATGATCGATGTTATGGCGTTCAGTATGTCTGTGATCTCTTCGGGCTTGAACATTTCTTCACGAAAACCGAAATTGCTGTCCATAATCTCATCATGTTTCGTTATGAATTTTTTTGAATCATGGCAGCATGAGATTTTACCAATGGTGTCCAGCGTCAAAGCAGATATCATCACACTGTGCGTCGATGACTTGCAATGATCTCCGACCGGGTTCTTTCCGTATACATATACGCTCATGGTTTGTTTTTGATCACGGATTCTTTCGAGTGTCAGTCGGCAGATGTCGGCAATGGGTTTGATTTCGTCCTTGCTGAATTCTCCGGCCTGCATTTTATAATGCTCGTTCTTGCCGTGATCCGTGTTTGCAAAGATTTCGATCGTTAAGTTTTTTGTGTTCATATCAGTCTTTCTGTCAGAAGAATGTTTACTCGGAGAATCGGAGTTCGTTCATCATTTTTTCGATATTGTCCTGTACGTGTTTTTGAATGTATTCAGAATTCTTTGCAGTTACTGAATCCGAATATTTTCTTACGAAGTATCCAGGATCAGGCGCACTTGACGTTATGCAGGTCCTGGCAATGCTGGTTTTGCATTCACATCGGATATTGTCGTTTTCCAGCGGGTATATCGTTATCATACCGGTCACATGCGTGTCGCCGATACCCAGGGTATACCCAGGGTCGGTGTTAGTCATGGCATGATTTCTTGCGTTCAGCTGGATATATATCGGTTCAATGATATGATGACATTCGGAGATCAGCTGCTTGCAAAGGTCGGACAGGTGTGATATCTGTTTCTCTTTAGGATCTCGATAAGTTTCCTGTATTGATTTTGCCTGCAGCATGGGGTGACGGTCATTTTTCGGAACGCTTATAGTAAAGTAGTTTGTTTTGTACATTTTTGCTGTTTATCTTTCTGATCAGATAGTTTCCATCTGTTCGACTGCATTTCTGATCTTACTGATCACATGTTCTTTGAATGCACCGATGCGGCTGAGATCGAAGTCACTTTCGTCATGCCATTTGTCTGTTCTGGCGTCTTTTCCATATTCGGTGATGCGGGTCTGCATATCGCTTGTGCAGTTGATTTTGCTGTGTGATACGTTGTTAGCAGGGTCAGGCGACATACCAATGCGTATGTGAGCGGTGATATCCTTGTGCTTTTCGTCGCTCTTGTTGTGGCTCTTGATTTGGATATAGATATCATCCACAGCGTCGGTTCGTCTTGTGAGAACAACGCCGCACAGATCCCAGATCTGTTTCAGACGTTCTTCAGTCGGATTCACGAACGACAGGTTATGTTGTTCCAGCATGTCGCTGTTATCAGCAACGATCTGAATCGCGAAGTATTTTTCAGAGTTCATGCGCGGTAATCGGCTTTCTTTCTCGCAGCAGTTGCGATATCATACCATTCGCTGTATAATTTTTGCTTTGCGATCTCAAGTTCAGCCATCGACTTGAGCTTATCGATCGAGCCCATCGTGATGTGATGAAGTATCGTCTGTGCTGATATGCTGTTGACGTTATCGTCAAGGAATCGTCCAAGTATTTCTTCGTTATTCATGAGCGCGGATCTGAAAGCGGGCGACATGTTGGGATATATCTCAAGGACACGATTCTTAAAGTCTTTAGGATAGTGGATTGTCATTTGGATTAAACCCTCCTCATGGAAGTAATTTGTTATAGTTGTATTTGTGTCCGTCATAGTTCTTCAAAGCGTCGTTCTTTTGCATCATTTCAAACAGGCTGATACTGCGTAAGTTTTCGCCTGAAAGAATGTAGTCGTGCTTATGGTGATCGTATTCAAAAGAGGTATATCCTTTGAGGTATTTGTATCTGATTTCGTCAGCAATCAGGTTTCGTCCGGCTATCAGATCACAGTGCCCCTCGCCGGTGCCATTTAGATACGTGTATTTTCCGCAGATGTGGGAAAAGCCTTCATCTACCCACAGATATTCGATCTCAATGTCGGGAAATTTTTCTGATAGTGCGCGTATCAGGGGCAGAATATCAGTTTTAGCCGTTTCGAAGATCAGAGTGTTTTCGACGGTATTCGTTGGTATCGGTACGTATCCGCCCCATTCCGTGCCCCAATGGGCTTTGTGCCAGTCAAAACATGTGGCAACACCATACTTCATAATGCTGTTGACATAGTTTTTGCCCTGGACTGCAAACGGGTAGTTGCCTTTGTCGCACAGATTTATCCATCGTCCGTTGCACTGAATGAATTCAGTGATGTCGTCAGGCGTGAATCCTGACGTCGATGATACGGTCTGATATACAGTCTTGTATGTCTCTTCGTCGTATTTTTCGATTTTGCGGTATTCTTCCGGATACCATTCAGTTTTTGTGAACGGGGACGCTATGGTTAGATATGCATAAACATCTTGCAATTCACTGCCAGCGGTGTTCGGAAGGTCGCGAGGTGTTTTCAGGATTTTGTCAAAATCTATAGTGAACGGTATTTTGCGATAGCTGATCTTTCTGAGCAGCTTGTCAATGAGTTGCTGATCACCCATGAGGTGCAGTACGTTGAAAAGATGAGACGTGCCTGAATGATCCAAGTTAGTTATCCCCTTTCTGTTTTGTGTCAGTAGTTGTTGTGATCGATGATCTCATCGACGGTGTCTTCGATTCTTTTTGCACCGGAAATCAGACCCAGTGACTCAAGATCGATAACGAGCGACACTAGTTTCTTTCGTGCAGATTCGCCCTGTTCTGTGAGATCTCCGTTTTTGTCGAACGGTTCAGGGCAGTTGAAGTGAGTTTGGAATATTTCTTCGAGTGTTTTCATGACATTTTCCATCTCCATGGGGAGTTAGGATACTTGCGCTTTTTTCTGCAAATCTCGCAGCGCTGGAACGGTTTCATACCCCATGATATGAGATGTTCGTCATAACCACGGGATATTTCTACGAATCGTCCACAGTCTTTGCATCTGAATATGCGATAAGTTTCATTTTTCATTTGTGCCGTAGCTTCGCAGTCAGGTGTCTCTGATATCCGTATTTCAGGCTTATAGTATACCCATGCTTTAGCTGGAAACAGGCAGTCTTCAGGAGTCCCGACTTCTTTCACAGCCACATACTTGAGTGAGTCATAGTCGATTTTTATAGATTCCCTTATGAACGTAACAGGCTTGAGCTTGTAGATAGAGCGTATAATTGTGTTCACGCCCGGATGTTCGTCGAAGATATGCTCGTCAATGCCAAGGACAAAATACTTTGCTTCGTTATCATTGACGAGCTGCTGCCACAGTTCTTCACCGCGTCTTATTTCCTCCCGGCGGCGCGTTGGGCTTTTGACTGAGACACTAGCGTTGTTTGAATTATATATGATGCCATCGCGCAAGTTATCACGTGCATCTTCAAGATCGTCGAGCGCATTTTCGAGAGCGTCGAAAATCTTATCGATACTTATTTCCTGATAGTTATCTTCGTTCACAAAGGTAGTGTAATTTGCAGGCGGTGTGAAAAGTTTCATGGCGTTATTACCTCTTGTATTGTGATGATGCATTTGTATTTTTTTAGGTTTACAGATATTTTCTTGCGTCGATACCTGTTATTTCTTCAAATACATCAGCGTCGAAATTGGGTATTTCTGTCACAGACTTTCTTTCATCATCGTTCAGTGCGTCCCATGCCTGCTTGCAAGCAGTTTTGTAATCCACTTTTCTCATATATCCGCCATATTCATTGTTGGGTCCGCATTCAGGGTGTGCAGCTTTTGTTTGATAGTTATGCAATTGCGCTTATGTCCAGATTTTCGATAGCAGTCAGAATATCAGACAGCACTTTTGTTATGGAATCGTCGTTATTTGTACAGCTTATTTTGTCTTTGATGTGCTTGTGCTGCAGGTTATCTTTTCCTGATTCGGTTATGATGATATTCAAATCCCTCTGGATTTCAATGGTCACAGAATCAGATCCCATCGGTATGAAAAGATATCCTTCGATGTTGTGTGCGTAATTTTTTTGCATATTTACACAATCACATTCAATGTTTACTATTATTCCCATATTGTTTTTGATGGCAGTTTTAGCCATATCATTCCATATAGGAACAATATACATTGGTGATGTGTTTCTGCTGGCTATGGGCAGGATGCGTGTTTCATATTTCTGCGATGACTTGTCCAGTTCATCAGAAACGATGACGACATGTAGATTATAGAAAGATGTTTTTGCTGACAATGCTATGCCCTCCTTCAAACTGCTCTTATTTTTCTCAATATTGTTAGGTTACTGGTTTATTGCATTTGCCGAATCCGATTTTATAGCCATCGGTAAAGCAAACGTAATTTGGGTGATTGCTGTGAAAACCGTCTGTCTTATACACCGTAAATTCGTGTGAAATATCTTCCGAGTATTACTTTTGATATTGTTTCCAAATCGCATTTAGCAAGTATGTCCAGCTCATCACCTTCATTTATTGATAGGGTCAATAAGCCGAGCATTGACTTTGCATTGACAGTGGTTCCACTCTTTGTAAGCAGTATAGTCTGCTGGATGCTGTCCAGAGAGTGCAGGAAATCAGCAATGTTTCGAGAGTTGATAGATTCCATAGCTCGCACTCTGATTGTATTCGTCATTTGCTGTCACCTCTTATTTGAAATTGAGAAGTTCCTTGATGAACACGTCGAACAGAGCCTCGCCCTTTATATTAGCGTTTTCTGGGTCATCGTTATCGCCACCATCGAGCCATGGATTTGTGCTATTTGTTTCCAGATATATCCATATCAGATTGATCAGAACAGAGTAATCCTCGGAGTCAACAATGATATTGTGAAATACGCAGAATCCTGCAATAAGGCACCGTAAGCGCTGTTGATTGCTTTGATATGAAAAATCGGTCTCATAAGCGAATTTCAGCACAAACGATAACACATCAACGTTTTCATCGTCCGTAAGCTGTAATTCGTCTTCATCGTAAGAATTCTCTTCGCCAAACTGCAGATATAATGCGCCAAGACTGTGTCTTTTGTCAAACCACGACAAGATTTCATCGAGTTTTGTACCCTCGTCCCATATCAGCACTCGTGATGTGATAATTCCATTTTCATCAACAGAAGCACGCTGCACTTGTTCCCATAGTGTTTCAAGGAATGTGTCTGTATTTTCGATCGTCGGCATAGTCATGCACTTTTTTGCCAGCGATACTGTGAGAGCGTCGGGGTCAGATTTGTGTTCTGTCAGAAACGAATAGCAGTTTTCAATGTCTTCAGCCGAGTAATTTCCTGTTTTGGACGCCTGCAAAATTCGTTCGTTTACCGTCTTCCGCTGTTTTTCAGATGGTCCGAGTTTCATTTGCATTTCTTACACCTGACTCTCTTGTGTTTTTCTTGGTTTTTTGCTTCGAGTTCCATGAGCTTGTCCATATACCAGTCGGCTTTAGCCAGGTCTTCGTTACCGTTTTTACGATTTGCTCTGTAGCGGTATTTGTACACGTTGCATTTACAGAATCCCTTTACAGCCTCGACGCCGAAAAGAGCGATCATCTCATCAATACATTCGTGCTTTCCCTGGTAGTGTTCAGGGTGGTTAACGTTATTTCCCATAAGTTGTCAGTCTCCTTCCATTGACTATATTAACCAATCCGTGCGGGCGCACGCCCGCCCGCATAATCGGTTATATGTCATTTGATGTCTGTTCCCGTGAATATCACAACTGTGTATCCTATCGGGAAAATAAGTATCAGAATGTCTCCCAGAGTGAAATTATGGCTCTGTTAAGCGACGACTGAGTCTTGTCTTTTAAAGACAATTTCGTCGTTTTTCATAGTTACAATTATTTCGCCTGTGAATTCTGAGCCGGGAATTTCGAACATCAAATCTGTCATAGATTTTTCTATGATAGATTTCAGTCCGCGAGCACCGGTTCCTTTTTCCTTTGCTTTCTTGGCAATATATGTCAGGACAGAATCGTCCCATTTCAATGTAACGCCGTCAAGTTCAAGAAGACTGTTGTACTGTTTGATTATAGCATTGTTTGGTTCAACAAGAATGCGCTTGAGTTCATCTTCGGTCAGTTCATCAAGCGTTGCAATGATAGGGAGTCTGCCGATAAGCTCCGGAATGATTCCCTGTTTAGCAAGCGCTTTGCTGTCGATTTCATCAGCATTGGTCTTCATAGCTGTTGTATTGAGGAATCCGATGCTGCTTTTCTTATCCTTGTTCATAGTAAGGCTCTCGAAAGCGCCGCCGCAGATAAATAGCACATTTTCTGTGTTAAATCTGACGCGGTTAGGGGAATTCGGATTCTTTCTGCCGGCAGTCAGGATAACATCAACTTCACTACCCTCGACTATCTTGAGCAAAGCCTGCTGAACACCCTCTCCTGAAACATCTCTGGTGATTGATGTATTTTCACCTTTTCGAGCGATTTTATCGAGTTCGTCAATATAGATGATGCCGTGTTCTGCTGCGTCAAGGTTCATGTCAGCCGCCTGAAGCAGTCTGAGAAGCATGTTTTCTACATCATCTCCTACATATCCCGCCTGTGTGACAGTTGTGGCGTCACATATGCAAAACGGGACGTCAATGACCTCAGCGACAGCTCTGGCAATTTCGGTTTTGCCGCAGCCGGACGGACCTATCATGAGAATGTTTGATTTCTTGATATTGGTCTTGCCCGACAAGATTCGCTTATAGTGGTTGTAGATGGCAACAGAAATGATTTTCTTTGCGTCTTCCTGACCGACTACGCGGGTATCAAGAAACTCTTTGATGAGCTTTGGAGTCGGCAGTCTTGTTTCGTTGATCGTCACATTGTCGTGTGAAGTTTCCTTTTCCTGCCTCGGCTTTCTTTCAGGTTCAATGTTGCCACAGTACGTGTCCCTTACGATATAGCTTTTGATCTCTGTCTTTTTATCCATTGGTATTTATTTCCTTTCAATTTTCGATTGCATATAGGAATGCTTTGCTGAAAAGCTCTCCGTTTGTGTATGAGCTATCGTAGTTGTTTTCTATAAATTTCGACAAGCGGTCGATAGCGTCATTAGAAAACTCTTCTTCTGTAACGCTGTCGTCCATGTATGTCCAACAGCCCCAGTTATCAGCCGATTCTTGGTATATCAACAGAACCGTATCTGTGAATTTATTCTTGGAATAAATATACTCAGCTAGTTCGTCGAAATCATCATCGTCAGGAACGGACAAACCATTTATCATCTCACAGGTGAAAATGAACGGTTTTAGTCCGGTCTTAGCTTCAAACATCTTCATATTTTCGGCAAATTTTGAGGTCTTGTCGAGCTGAAGTTCAAGGTTGTCCTCAAAATATGTGTTTTTTGAGGTCTTGTAGCTTGAACTCCAGATTTTGGTTGTATTAGCAGACGATGAAAACGGCGATGATGTCTGCGGTGTTTCCCGTCTTGAACAGGACGTCAGGGTCTTGCCCAAAACCATAAGAAGAATGATGACAGCGATGCTTGCTATTATGATTTTGATCGCCATAGAACGGCAGCTGAGAGGAGATGTATGATACGAGGTTCTATTATAATAAGTAGGAGAGTCGTATCTCGGACTGAAATGGGGTCGGTAACGAGGTCTTGGCGGTGGGGGCGGCGGTGGTGAATAGGGATTATGACTAAATCCACTTCTGTTGGAACCAAATCCGCCGCCTGAGTATGAACGAGGGGGTCTGTTTGACAATGAACTGTTTGATCGGCTTGATGACGCCGAACGGGAACCTGTGCTATGTCTTGACGCTCCGCCAGAACGACTTCCGCCGGAGCCACCTGCTCTACCCATTTGAATCACCTCTTTCACGGTTTATCATATTGTTCCAGTCTTCAATAGCATTTGTTTCCAGTGTTTGCTCAAATTTTTCGTTGCTCAGACCACAGGACTCGCATTTGACGAAATATTTGTTTATTGTCATCATCTGTGTAAGGCGCACAGTTCTGTGCATTATAACAGGACGCTCACCACAGGTACAAGGCTTAAGTTCCATTGTTCGTCTTCCTTCCTCGTGAAAGTTTCATAATGGATTTTGCTGTCTGCATTATAGCACATGCAGGATTTCTGCTCTGTAATTCATGCAACAGATGCTCGAAGCCAGTGGCATTTGCAACAAACTTCTGAACCTGCGCCGCATTCCACGCCGTGATTGCGTCATTTTTTGCTTTTTCGTGCGCAGGTTTGATTGAGCCACTACGGTTTAGGCAAACGTATGTTGTTTCATCAGTGCCACATTCGCGGCACATCACATGACATACGCTTATTCGATTGCGCTTTTTATTACCGGTAATACGACTATTGGTGACGTAGCTGTTGATGGTGTGAACCATAGGCGTTTTGCCACAGGCTGCACATTTGTACGGTTTGAATTTCATCTTGTTATCCCTTCTTTTTAGTCAGGTATGATTTCACCTGTCAGTGATTCAACAATATCCTTGAAATATATTGTTATATACGATGTGTAGTCTTCATCGTATACGTCGGTATATGTCTGTAGCACAACATCTCTGTTATCCTCAGGGATGTGATTCCTCTTAGCGTAATCACCAGACGCAACGTCAGCCGTAGCAAGCGTGATTGTGTCAGGGTTATCGTTGTATGCGTACTCAAGGCAGATCTGATTCATACCCATGGACATACACGTATTTGAGGCAATGAGCTTGCCGCCGTTGACAGGTACGTGTATCGCAACGTTTCTGTCGTCGTCAATGCTGAGCTCAGGGACGGTTACAGCAGGACCATCTTCTGTTATACCGTTGTCCTTGAAACAATCTGCGTTTTCGAAATCTTTCATGATTTCGTCAATATCGGCGGGTTCGAAAGAACATATCTTGTCGAACCAGTATCCGATAATAGTATCATCTCCGGAGTTAAGTTCATCCTCAATTTTGTGAAGCTGATTTTCAAGCTGTTCAGCCAGGTTGATTGCGAGGCATAAATCTGCCCTGATTTCGTTTTTGGTCATGCCGATTCTCCTTTCTTCGTGACATCAGTAAGAAGTCTGCGTATCGAAGTTGTCGTTGCCCAACAATGATTTGCACATATCGATGGCAATTTTCTGAATCGAGGGGCATTTAATACTATTTTTGGTTACGATAAGAGCCGTACCGGTGACATATCTGAGCTTTTCGTTCCCAGATTCGAACAATATGAATGCGTCATCGTCAGGCATGATTTTCTGCAGCTTTTTGGCGAACACTTCAATATCGTCCATGCTGTCAGGGTCAGAGTCATCGCAGTAATCTATGCTGCCATAGCTGCCGAAAGCGTGATAGATTACGCCGTTGCGGGTTTTAGACATATCTTCGATGCTGTCTTCTGAACACAAGCAGTTAAACAGCTTTTCGTATTCAGCTTCGTCCGTTACGCGAAAGTAATTTGTGCGAGAGGCACATGTATAATTAGCCATAGTAGTTTGTCCTTTCTTCTGAGTTACATCTTAGTATCCGGTGTGATGAAATAATCAGTGAGCGTCTAGCCGCTGTGCGCCTTGATTGACCGTATTGGTTTTGTCAGGATGTGGGTCTGTGGTGTGTTTGATTTAAGTTTGCCATGACTGTATTCATAGCATGGATTTTTTGGCGAGAAGATTTCAAGCAGCTTGATGAGTACACGAATACGACCCCACTCGTCAGGTCTTTCTTTCAGCATTGCGTCTATGAACTCGCCGATTGTATAGGATTTATCCAATTCGACGTTATATTCAGATGATTCGTCGCCGCGATCAGATACATAAATGAAATTCATCATGCTGGTTTTGTCACCTCTTTCAAGTGTTATTCTCTAATGGAAACAGCAATAGTAGCTTTCTTGTTGTCGGGTATGAACATGTCATAATATTTGCTGTAATCAATATCCCATGTTTCATTAAATGGGTTTGTTTCGGGCGTGGTAATCGTTATGTCGTCTGTCTTACTGATTCCAACAGGAACTGATTTGGGACAGATGATCCAGTTGATGTTTTCACGCTTATCGAGTGTGTACATAGTCTTCATTATTGCAGATGGTACAGGAATCATAGGAACACCGTCGATAGACTTGATGTACAAGTCAAGTTCGCCTTGTTTGAAATGAGATTTTTTAATATTTCGAGCAGTTTTGTCTGATAACACGAGCTTGTCATAAATAGGGCGGCTTATGGTGATAACTATATCCTGTTTGTTTCCGATCACATCACGAACTTTGTCAAGTTGGTTCAATAATGCGGGCATTATTGTGGTTTTATCCGGTGTATAAAATTCACGGATACCAGCAATAGCTGCTAGTTTAGAGTAGCGGTACGCATCGATTCTGGGATTGATACTTTTGCGTTGAAACGCAGCTATGACAGCTGTTATGGTCGGCACGATGTCATTTTCATCGATGTCAAGCTCATCTATGTGAAAGCATTTACCTATTCCTCTGGAAAGCGTGAGCGTTTCGTAGGAACATGCGATATAAGAGCTGTCTATATCAGGGTCAATTTTTGGTGTTTTTATTTCGAAGCCACCGTTGTATATAGCCTGCGTAACATTCTCTTCCATCCAACCAGATGTCGTGTTTTCAAGCGTCTGTTTATCTAACGCTTTTTGAATGGTTTTTGCTGACTTAATGAGGTCAATCATTTTGCTCCTTCTCCTTGTGGGTATCACAGTGGCATGGTTTGTGCCACATATACTGTTTTCTGATCTTCTTTTCTTTCCAGTTATTTTCAGTTGGTGCGAAACGATCGTTCCAATAATCGAAGTCATTATTAGGTTTACGATTTTTGTGGTGGAGATATGTAACATATTCGCCACAATCTTCGTAGTCACGTTTATCGGGACGCAATGAAACACCAGAGTACTTGTAGAAGCTCTTGTAATGTCCCCATTTGCGATGAGTTTTGCCCTGTCTGCGATTGTGAGGGTGATAATTGTTTCGACGGCTGATAGCACGAAGTTCTGAAAAGGACATTTCAGAAGCTATGTCTATCAGAGGTTTGAAATCCCTGATATTGAGCGTTCTGCCATATTCGTCAAAAATTTGGATATAACGGTCATATACCAAAGGTTCGCGATAATCATCGGTGAACCATACCCGTTCGATATCGGTTTTGGTAACACGCTGATGTGCCAAAATATGCTCATAGCTGAAACTCGTTCCGACCCATCTTGCGAACTCCATGTCAGATTCGAACTTGTAGTAAGTCTTGATCTGAGCCAGGCTGCCGTTAAAAGCGAGACCATATTCTACATATATGACCATGTTGATTTCCTTTCTTGCTTATTCGTTTCTGCGTGTGTTCCACTTGGTAACAGCCGTGGTCTTTGACCTGTCTATTATACCGGGTCTTACAGCGCATCTGTTGCTGCGACAGCCAACTCGATATGATAATAGTTTTGATGTACTGTCGATACTTGCTCCGTATATCTCAGTCAATTTGCCGGGTTTTCCACAAAATGGGCATGGCTTGAGATTTTTTGCAGATTTCGTGACGATTTTCAGGTCTCTGAGTCTGTAATCGCAGCCTTTCAACAGCAGATACTGACGATACAATAATATGTCGTCATGATCCATAGAAAATGAAACGATTTCTATACCAGACGGCGTTAGTTCTATCTCATCAGTGATTTCAAAACCGTGAGTTTCACCATCGTCCCAGCCGTCTGTTGTAATATCAACCGTGATAGTTTCATCGTTTTCGTGACGGACGATGTTTTCTATTCTCACCGGATTGAAAATATCTGTCAGAATAGTTCTGATTTCATCGTCCGTGAAATCGGTGAGTCTGCGATAATCATTCATTATGTCCACCTATGATATGATTCTTCGGGTTGTCGTAGATATTGCCGAAAATGTCGAAATAGTTCTTATATTCGTCGAGACAGCTTATTGTTACGCAGTTTTTGTCGGAAAATCTGATATAAAAGCCTAGCTGATAAATATCATCCAATACTCTATCCGCATCCATGTATTTGCCAAAACAGACCTCTGCAATTTGACCGCCAACAGACAGCTCGGTATTATCATGCCACCTGATGATATCCCCTTCGAAAATCTTGGTATCGTTCTTGTCCGTCAGCCCTATGAACTGACCGACTGTTTCGGGGTCAACCTCAATGCATTCATCATAGGTCATATATACCCCGTCCACCCACTGTACTCCGGGTTTAGTGATGATATAGGTTCGCTTGCCCATGCCTAATAATGGCTCACCCTCTACCGGTATGCCGTAAACAAATTCGCTATCGTCGTTGTCCGTCCGCTTCCCACGGAAAAGTATCTCACGCATTGAAGTCACCTCCCCCTTAAACAGGCTTTTCATTACCTTCGATGTACCCAAGCTGTTTGAGCGTCTTTTCAAAAGCGTAAACCCACAGGTATACGCGCTTGTGAATGCGTTTTCCGCAGTAATACAGCCACTGCCAGTAGTCGCTGTCATATTCTTTGATCAACTCGATCAGACGTTCTGTTGGATGAAAAGAATTGCAGTCACAGCTGTTGTTCACCTCGTCGCTTACCAGTTCCCAGAATTCTTCTTTACTTGCGTAATCAAGACCAGAATTAACTTCGTAGTCGTATTCCCTGAAATACTCCTTGATATCTGCCAGCACATCGTCTTCGTCGTAGACATATTTATCAGACGAAGCCTGAAACTTGCTGATGAAGTATCCGACATCATGTCTGATAAAACCACAGAGCTTTGCAGGCGTGAGTTCGTTGTACCATGTAGCAATACAATCGCCAAGGTCGCCGCTGATGATAAGACTGCCGCGCTTCTTGTCAACGATGAAGTTTGCATAGTAATCGCCGCTGCCATCGGATCTGCGCCAATCAGCAGCAAAATAGCGATCTGTATCCTGAATCAGTGTTGCCTTGTGTGTAGCAAACTGCTTAACACACCACTGCTGTTCGATTTTGGTCTGTTCATCGTACATTGTTTATATTACCTTTCCACCGTGTTTGTACGGTCTTGTTTTATTGAACTCATGCTTTTCGACAAGCATGGACCCAATGTCTATCCCGTAATGACCACACATATCGAATATGCGCAGTATTACGTCAGCTAGTTCAGACGGAGCACCCTCAGGCTTGCCGTTCGTATCGTAGTAAGTTTCGTCAGGTCTGTGTCCGTCACGAAACGATTCAAGTGCTTCTGATAATTCCTGATGGCAGAGTGCGATTAATTCGCCAAAATTGCGCGACGATTCCCACCAACCGTGTTTTATTGCATTTTTATGCACACTTTCAGCAAAATCGTTGATAGCGACGACAATCCTTGCTTCTTCTTGTGTCATGTGATTATTACTCCTTTGTCTGTAAAGCAGGAAACTGCTTTATGATGTGCAGTCCGAAATCGCATATAGCCCCGCTTGATGTTAAGCGGTTTATAAGCGCCTGTCGGTCTATACAATTATCGTTCAACATCGTTGTGTCTGGGTTATTGACAGCAGGTTCGCTTTCGATGCGGTTATAGGCTTCGTCAATGGCTTTGTCCCAGCCGTCAGCCCATGTATCGGGGTCAGCGTCACAGCCGCCTATTTCCTGCAAAATCTCAAGCACGCGAGCGCGAGATAAGTATTCATTCATGCGTTTGCCTCTCGTTTTTCATATTTCTGCCGCAGTTTGGGCAGAAATTAGGTCTATAAGTGTTATCGTTAGCTCTGATGCACTTGTCATACTCGAAGAAATAACCGGTTGGATACATTCCGAAACCGCATTTATCACATTGTATGATTGCATTCACTTTTATCCATTTCGTATTACAGTCTTCATTTTCAGTACACAACGTGAGCTCTTCTTTCTTGACTCCTCGGATATAGCAAGACTGTCCGCATTGTGTGCATGTATCAGTCTTGATAGAAAGCGAGCGACCATAGTCAACGATTTTCACTTTCGACCCCTTTTTGATACACTGCCCTGCCCCATTCTTAATAGAATGGTCGAGTGTCGCGTATTTACCTACGCAGTCACTCATTCTTATTGTTTTCTTGATCATATTTCGATGTTACCTCACTTTTTATTGCTAATTTGTCTGCCGCAGTTCGGGCAAAATTTGTAAGGATTTATGTGCTTTTGCGGATACTTACAATTATTGCCTGTCACGTAATAGCATATTTTTTCACAGGCTGAGCATTTCCACATACTGCTTTTGGAACGAGTATTCGCAGGAATCCATTCAGCGATTTGTGTGTCGCTTTTGTTGGAGCGGAATGAATTGTTTGTTTTCTTGCTTTTTACAGATTGGTTCATCGTTGTCATATCCTTTTTATTATCAACCATTCCGATGCGGTCACAGACCGCATTACGGATGGTGATTATTCTCATGCAACAGGCTTTAAGTATTCTTCCGCGATTGTTTTCTTGCCACGATTGTCAAAGACAACGTCCATGATAGACTGACGTAATGTCTTGCGGATATCTACGATAACGCCGTTGCCGAACTGAGAATGACAAACTCGTTCGCCTACTCGAAAAACATGTTTTGGAGTAGTTGTTGAGTCTGTCATTGATGCTCCAGACTTCTGCTTGGTGATGACACGGTAAACTTGAGCAAGGAACGCGTCAACCTTTGATTCTTCAACAGAAACCTTGAAAAGTTCATTATTGCGCGTATTCCATAGAACACAGTATGGTCTCTTGAACAGTATGCTGTCCAATGCAGCCTTGAGGAAGTCCTCAACGCGAAGCTCCTGTCTGTATTCAATCTGCCAGATTGAATCATCACGAAGCACATCAGCTATGGCATGAATTTTGATTTCTTTCAGGTTCATAGTCATCTGTCCCTGTACGTTCTCATCACGGTCAAGTCTTTCTGACAGTCTGTCCATCAGCTTGTTATGCTGTACCGGATTAACCAGTGGCAGTTTGACCTGATTGTAATATCTGTTCTGATGAGTCTGCTGAGATACAAGCATGAGCAGTTTTTGCTCAGCTGTATACTTGGACAAGTCAGGCACAGTCTTTTCGTTCTGCTGAAATGCAAACGTTAGCTGTGCATCAATGTCATAATTGCTGAAAAACACAGTTTTCTGATAAGCCTGGATACAGGGTGAAAGGTCGATAAGAGCGTCACGCTCATTGATTTCAATGAGTGATTCATTCGAATCCATCTTTACGACATTTATCAGTTCCTGCGTCTTCGCAATTTCCTCAACGAATTTGAAATTGAACATTGAGTCTGTATATGTGTCAGTCAATGCTTTCTTTTCTGTAACGCTCATGAGAGTCTTTTCTGAGAGCAATTCAACAGGTTTATGATTCTTGATAGACTGCACAAATACAATTTCGTTCTTGCCGCGAGACGCAGCGACGCAGAATATGTTGCGAAGTATTTCGCTGTCAACGCCGGGCTGATTGTTGCGAACTGCCCAATATGCTTCGTCCCAGTCGAAAACGACACATATGGGCTTTTCCATACCCTTTGAGCTGTCGTATGTTGTAAAGATAGCAGTGTTTTCGTTCGGTTCAACATTGGCATCACTGTTTTTGATACTTGCATAAACAGTATGCTTATTGAATGTGGCAGGATAACGTTCTTCGAGTATATTGAGAACATCTGTCATTCCACCAGTCTTACCGCCGAGGCATAGTATATCACCGGGGTTCTTGTCTTTGAGCCATGTTACAACTGAATCTTTTCCCATAACAGATACATTGCAGTTCTTATTCACACCAACGATGTTCTTGTGCCAAATACGCCCAAGTTTTGCCGCCAGTTTTGGCTGTAATCTGAAGCACTGTGTGAATTCAAGTTCAACATGTTCATCAAGAAAACTTTCGGACCATGTTTCTACGTCAAGGGTGGTCTTGTCGTAAATTTTCTGAGCCATATCACCAACCATGATGATCTGCATGTTGGGATTGGTTGACTTGATGTATTCAAGCATTTCAGCAAAATCAAGCTCGATGTCCTGATACTCATCTATGATAAGTATATCAAAACGAGGTATGGACAGCTTGTTGGCTGTGAATTCTCTGATAGCGTCAGAAATACCGCAGCGGATACCGTTTCTCATCAGATAAGGGTATACGAAGCCATGATAGTTTGTAACGATGACGTTGCTGTTTTGGATTTTAGCTTTAGCGTCAATTTTAAGCAGCTTATTATAGGTCAAATACAGGATCAGCTTGTTCTTCGGGAACATATCGCATAAAGCTTGTATCGCAGTGGTCTTTCCGGAACCGATGCAGGCTTCCACGCGAACGTTTTTGCCAGATAAGGCTGTGTCACAGAACAGCTGCTGTTCTGTAGAGAGTGAATTATAGTTCGTAATTATTTCCTTTCCTTTTTTGAGCATAAAAAAGAACCGTCAGAAGTTCATCTAACGGTTCGTTCGTCTTTAAGCAGTGTAGTAGTGATGGAGCGTTGCGTCTTCGAGTTCGCCTGCATTTTCAGTTTCTTCGCAATAACGCTCTGCTTCCTCGTCGAGCATTCTTTCCAGTTCCTCGGCTGTGGGTTCGGGGAAAGCTTTTCTCCATTCGTGATCAAACTCTATTCTTGTCGAACCAAAGATGTCTATAATGCGGTTAGCAATTTCGGCATCAGATTCGAAACAGCGATTGAATCGAAAAGGCTTGGGTTCTGCGTTAATTTTAACCACAATAGCCGTGTCGCCAGACGCTGACAGCATGTTTCTGATGTCTTCTGTGCTATATTCCGTGCAAATGTCTAAATCTAATGTCATAGGTTTACCCCTCTCACAAAGTTTCCTTTAGTTTTAGAGCAAACCGACGCCACTCAAGTGGCGTAAATTATCGGGGCGGAAACATATTTTTCAATGTCTCAGTTTCCACGAAATAGGTGTATTTGAGTTTTGAATCTTCAAGCATTATCATCTGAGTCTTGTTATTATCATTACATAACGCTATTAGATAAATTGGCTCTGGACTTTGAATCGGTTGATAGTTTTTGATTGAAAAACGATATCGGTGTTCCCTTTTGTTCTTTTTTGTGCATTCAATGCGCGTCACGCTATCGCACATGACACGTCCTACAATGGTTTTTCTGGTGCGATACATTTTAGGCGCTTTGCTGACGTTAGAGCATATATAGATGGGAATCGGTGTTGTAATTTTGGGTTTTCTTAAAACGTCAACATACTGTATTTCACCGTTTTGTATTTTTTCAACGTCCTGTCTTCCGAGATAAAGAACTATAGCCGCTGAATCTTCAGAAGATACGTTGGGCTGAGGCTTTGTTTCAGATTCTGGTATCTGTTCAACGATTTTTTTCTTTGGCACAGTTGATTCAAATTCAGGTTGGTCTGTTTTTGCCGAATACACTGTCACAGTATCAAAGGGCATAAGCACTTTCAGTACCGGCTCAATCTCGTTGATATAGTCAAGACCATATATTTTATCAATAGGTGGAATAATTACGTTGTGCAATTGTTTCTCGTTTATTATGTTTGCTAGTTCCTGAAACATTCCTATAAGACGTATTAGCCGTTGGTCGTGGTCAACTCGACTGACGATTGGCAGTAGTATCAAATGGTATTCGCCGAACAGATTGCGCACTGGCTCATCGACCCAGATAACGTGATGTCCGTGTTCCTGTACTAATTCGCCTAGAATCTTTTCATTTTTGAACAGTTGCTGCGCTTCTTTCGAGATGGAGTCATTCATGACGAGAGATCCATCTTTTCGAACATTTCCAAATGTCGGAATTACTAAAGCGTCATGCAGTATTTCAAAAATTGATTGCATTCCGTAATAATATTTCATTCGATTAACCTTTCTCTCTTCCTTCGAATATTGCTTTTTTTTGAAAAAAAATATAAAGCCGGAATGCGTTAGCATTCAGCTTTATATTTGGCGTCAGATATTGGATTCAAACCAATTACCAAAAGCGGTTCGCTTTTTTGCGCTTTCACAGCACTACACTCCGACGTGTAAACGCAAGGAAAGGAAGGAAACCTTGCGTTTCTCTATATGGTGGAAAGAAAGGTTATCGAATTAACCCGCAGTCAATCGCATTGTCATTGGCAAATGTTATTGGCTGCGGGGTCAGATGGTATACGCGGGAGAAAATCTCAAAAATCATAGGAGGTGATTTGTGAGTTCAATTGCGGGGAAATGGTGGATGAAAACCCGCTGTGTTTGTGCGTATGCTCTCTGTATCGAGTGTTTACAGAACACTACGATTTATTATCAACCCGGCAGGAGCCCTGCTCCTGCATTGTGGTTGATTGGCAGGTGTGCTATTATGCCAGAGAACGATATCGGTTTGTTGATATCATATCTGTTTTCATGTCTTGCCGTGATATATATTCCGATATATCTGTCCGAAAACAAACCCTAAAATTACACAAAAACAATTCAGATACGATATGATGAGTTCACTCTTTAGCTGATGGCTGCTTTTAAGCCTACAGTCCTGCAAGTGGTTACTTTTCAGCTTTCACCGGTTCATCATCAACAATGAACTTGCGGATAGCTTCGATAAAATCGTTTCGGTCATCGACCTTGTTGTTGTAGATTCTTGAGGGTGTTTCCAGAACCAGCGTAAGCGGTTTGGTCACGTCAAGACTGAATACGCCCAGGATAGACTTAGCGTCTATGGCGTACCTGCCGTTTTCGATTGTTGCGTCGCAGGTATATTCTGCTGCAATGTTTACGAATTCTTTCACAGCTTCGATAGACGGTATGGAAATCGTCTTTTCGATAGCGTCGGGAGATCTGTGCTTTGTCATGTCAACCATGTTGTCTAGTTCCTTTCAAATTTGTCTTTGTCAACGATGTCAATGGACCGGAAAACAAGTTATCACCTTGTTTTCTGCTTGTCTGGAGCAATGCCCCGCCTCATTGTCCAATGATAATCCCTGATGGATTATCGCCCTGCTTGCAGCGACTATTGCCGCCGCTATGCCAGATTTTGCTATGTTACATTGGCAGGCGGACTGCCAAACGGCTTTACATTATAATAAACAGCGAAGACAACAGGTCGGATTCGAACCGACATACGGGGAACACGTCCCTTGCTCTGCCAGTTAAGCTACTGTCTGACATATACCACAGTGTGGGCATTATAGAGCTATTGGTCAAATAACTTTCAGCTTTACCATGAGCCGTTAACCGGACGGCGGCTGTATCGTCTATCGCTTTCGCGACATCTTTGCTGTTTTCAGACTCTCGTCTGATTGGTGATCCGTGGGGGAATTGAACCCACCGATTCCGCCGTGAAAGGGCGGTGTCTTAACCATTTGACTAACGGACCGAATTGCTCGTCTTTCCGAGCTGTCATCACGCTACTTCCGATTTGTACGCTTCGTTTGAGGTGAGCCAGTCAACATACTGCGTTGGTACCGACGACGGGACTTGAACCCGTATGCATCGATGTGTTAATGACCGTTTATAGTAATTGACATATTGTACAGGAACTGTCCGCAACGTACGATAGTATCGTATTTGCCCCAGTATCCAAGTTTCTTTATACCACGTACGCTGCCTGTGCAATGGATCGAGGGGTGAGTTTGTTTTTCGTGGTCTGTTAGCTTTCGGTACATCATGGTCTACGTCAATTCCTTTCGTATTTTGTAAGAGATCTATTGGTTGCAGATACAGGAGTCGAACCTGTTATTTCTGGGTTATGAGCCCAGCGAGATACCGTTTCTCTAATCTGCTGTGGACGTGTCGTCTTTCCGACTGTCACCTCTGCCGTGTAGCCTTTGAGGTTAAGTTCCGTCTGGTAGCACGGTTCCTGTGTAGCCGGTATCGGGTATCCGACGTACACCGTTATGCTGTCTATAGCCAGCCACCCGTTTGGCACTGGTGCCGGAAGCGGGATTTGAACCCGCATGGTATTGCTATCAGAGGATTTTGGGTCCTCCGCGTCTGCCAATTCCGCTACCCCGGCGTACACACCCTGCATTGTTATACAGGGTGATAGCTGTTTCGTTAGAAACATATAAGCGGATACTGCTTCTTTTCCTTGTATGCAGTCATAGCAGCGTCGCCGCAGATTTCAAGCTCTTCTTTTCCGCCTTCGCAAAACTTGGTTAGATGTTCGTTATCTGTATATGCTGTCAGATATCGCTCATTTACAACTGGTATCATTTTGGTGAAATCTATGAAATTGGCATATACACCATCACAGAATGCAGTTAAGAACAGTTTATTGGAGTTGTAGAAATTCTCATCGACCGGTGCATAATCTCCAAAAACACCTCTCTCACACGTTCCGTGAAAAACAGGACCGCAATAGAGGTCGTTGACTTCAGGGTCAATGATATTAGCTTCTCTTTTGCGTAAAGCATTTATGTAATCGTGGTCTATTCGGTAAAGTCCGAACGGTACGCCACAAGGGTTGTCAGATTTTGTAAAGTTCATATAGTAGGTCCTTTCATGAAGATGGATGATCAAGTTCAGATGCTATTTCTTGTTTATCAACAATGTTGCTCAAATTAGATGAAGCAAGGAGACGCGCTTTTCGTAGTGCTATTTGTCTTGCTGTTTCTTTTTTCTGACCAGATTCGATTTGTTCAGTGTATTCATCGTCATAATCAAAAGCCCCCAGCAATGCATTATCGTGATCGATAGCTGATTCGTTCAGAAAATCATAGTTTTTTGTTTTTATGTTGCTATATGTTTGATGAGCTATGTTTTGAATTGTCTTTCTATACTTTTGACAAAAAGTGTTTTGTTCAGCACTGAAGCCTTTTGGTTCAAAAGGTGTGAGATATTCAGTATTTACAACCGGAATCATAAATCTGAAATCCAAGTTTCCTGTTTTATTGTGGTTACTATCTGTTATTGATGTTCCATAATATTCTGTCACGCCGGTATCGTAACGAGAACCCTGTATGACCATATTGCCTTTGATCTGGTGAGATACTGGTACAAAATAATCAACGCCATCTTCGTGAGTTACTGGTCCACAATAGAACTTGCGGCTGCGACCCTCGTCTTCGTAATCGCATTTTGGGACATGCTCGTCGCGTGACGCAAGAGCTTCGATATATTCCCTGTCAACGTAATAGAAACCATACGGAGTACCGGATTCGTAACTCATAGCAATTGTCCTTCCCAGAGATGTCGTTCGTGATGTCAGATTTGCCGTGAAATTGAGTAGCGCTAAAATATATAAGGGCTACAATGTAGCATTACTGTCGAAAGTGCCGTATGAAAATCAACTCATACGGCAGCAAATGGGAGATATGCGTTCGCTGTTGCCTGCTTGATGTCGTTCCTATGTCGTCCAGTCAACGATGTCGTTCCGTGATGTCGAATCAAGATGTCATTATCAAGTTGTCGTCAAAGATGTCGTCCCAAGCTGTCCAGTCAAAGATGTCGTTCAATGTTGTCACACAAGATGTTGACTAAGATGTCGTTATCCAAGGTGTCAGCAAAGATGTCATTACCACGATATTGACCATGATGTCATTCCCATGTTGTCGTATGTGCAGCGGTTTAAGTCGTGGTTTTGTTAGTCCCACTAGGCAATACTTCACAGCATGACCCAGTGACGCAAGCCACAGCTACTTGCATAACTCAGCCTTGTGACAGACAATATTTAATGTGCCGACTGTCGGAGCACAATTGGAGCTGTTTTGAGGCAGTTAACCTATTAACAGCATATATGGCAGTTTTAAGGGAGACTCACGTACTGCCAACCCCACGTCAATCATGAAACCAAGGTTCGTGTTTTGTTTTCAATGATTGAATTTAACTGTTTTGATTATTGTCATCTGCTACAGCAGCGCTTGCCATATAGCGCTCATATTCGTCAAGTATCTGATTTTCTACTTCGTTGCGGAATTTTATCGAAATAGGATGAGCAATATCACGGTATACGCCTGTTTTGTCACGACGATTAGGCATTGCTACGAACAGTTTGTCACCCTTTTGAATTATTCGTATCTCATGGATACAAAATTGGTTATCAAAAGTTACTGATACCATAGCTCTGCATATTCCCTCATCGGAAACACTGCGAATCTTCACATCTGTAATTTGCAATACGACCACTCCTTTCCTTAATTTTGGGTGTGTCAATGAGACCATGCATGTTGTCTTTTGCATGTTGTTTGTTTACTATGTCATACATGATGTCATTACAAAGTGGTCGGTTCAATGTTGTCGTGATGTCAGGTTATTGGGCCTGAATGGTGTACCATCGGGGATTCGAACCCCGGACACCGGCATTAAAAGTGCCGTGCTCTACCGGCTGAGCTAATGATACATATTATCGGGTCAATTAAGACCCGATTTAGAAGAAATTACTTCTTCTTTTTTCCCTTGGATTTTGTGGTATTGGCAGCAGAATCATGAGCTATAATAGCTCTTTTGATAGTAGCGCCGAACTTAAAATCGGGAGTACGTCTTGCCGGAATCTGTATCTTTTCATGGGTGCGCGGGTTTATGCCATTTCTGGCGGAGCGCTCACGTGTGAAAAATGATCCAAAACCGACGAAAGAAACAGTCTGATTCTCAATCAGGGCGTCAGTGATGGTATCCCCCATTGTCTTCAGTATTGTCGTGATTTCTCTCCTGGTGTATCCCGTCTTGTCGCTTACGGTCTTGATAAATTCGCTCTTAGTCAATGCTGTCACCTCTTTTCTGTGATGTCGATAGTGTAAAAAATACTCAATCGTGCGATTGAATCTTTTTCCGAAAAAAACAAAATGGATATTTTATCTATTTATTATTCCGCTGTGACGCTAGTCACAGAGGAATTGGGATCAAATGTGTTTGTAACAAGGTTTTCGGGTAGAACAAAATTCATTCTGTGTTTGATTTTTTCATTTCTTCTAAGGCTCGTTGGCGTTGTTCTATATTTCTATTGAGTCTTAATTTTATGAGCTCAGACGGGTCCTCAGGCGGTGGTGCAATGAAGTCTGCTGTATCTGTTTGGTTTCTTTTCGTGCTTTTTTTAATCAAAACAGTCGTTGTGGTTTTATTTTCTGTTTTGGACAAATCGACATGTTGCTGTTGCGGTACATCATCGATTAATACATCAGTTTCGTCTTTTATGATAACATCGTTTGGTGCATTGTTTGCTTCATTCGGTATCGATATTTCATCGAACGGGAACATTTCGTCGAGGTCGAAATCGTTTGAATCGGTTGTTTCATTTGATTCGTTAAAATCCTCAGGTCCATATTCATCTGATGATTCGTCTTCAAAATATGGTATTTCGTCTTCGAATTCGTTATCATCGAAATCAGATTCTTCGTTATTTTCTGTTTCGACTTCGTTGGAACAGTCGTTTAAGTCAACATGGACTATCACGTTATCAGGTAAAGTTTCATACAAACGTGTTGAAGTGTTTTCATCGATTGATTCAAACGTTCTGAGCCATTCCCATTCGTCATATTCTTTCATGCCGGATTTTTTCAAAATCTCTTTCATAAAAGATGTATCATTTTCAGACGGCAGATAGTCGTCTAAGAGAAGATGAGTATCATGATCAGAATAGATTTTATCTTTGTCTGGAAAGATGGGTAATAGCAATCCGTTGTCGTTCGGTCCCAGCTTGTATTGAAAGCTATATTCACCCTTTTCGTTTTGAGATAAAATGCCGAGAAGATGTTGTTGCAGTTCGCCGTTCGGTTCAACGATCGGTTTGGTACAAACGAACATCTTTTTCACAGTGTTTCACCTCAAATCTTTGTATAGAAAAAATAGAAAATTCACGTTTATGAGAATATTATAACATATTCACGTATACTTGTCAACACTAATTACAAAAAAAGGTTCAGGTTTTCACCCGAACCTTTTGCACTTTGTACTGTTTTACCACTTAATGTGAATGTGGCCACCACTCCAACGGTCATCTTCATAAGATTCTTTCCAGCACTTGATTGAAAATCCAAGCGCTATGAGACCTGTGATGACCATAACAGTGATAAATGCAGACTCAAATGCAGCACCATCGTTCTGTGCAGCCGGTGGTACAAGCCACCATGCTGTAAGCGGAAGTGCTATGATGTTTACCATAAATGTTCTCCATACCAGTTTGATGAGTATGATGGGCAGGCTGACAATTATCTTAAGTATAAATCTAATCATTGTATCAATTCTCCTTATTGTGCATTATGTTTTTTAATAACCAACCGTATGCGGGCTACCGCATAAAAATAAGAAAATGTCATAATATCTGTCAAAACAGAGGTGTCATTGATACAATGTCTTTATAAGTATATCACATAATTAATTGCTTGTCAAGGTATGAGATTGTATTTTGTAGGCTGTTGCTATAATTTGTATATTTATAATAAAAGTATAGCCCTATGCTATAAAGCACAGGGCTATATTCATACGTAAGATTGAGCAGTATTTATAAGCTCATCGATAGTCAGACGCCCTTCGTTGACGAGCTTGCTCAGGTATATACCATAGCAATACTGTGTCACAACGAGGACACACCAGTCTTTTTCTGCAAAAGCTGGATTTGTAGGTACAGGCTCGTTTTCCAGTCGTCTGTATGACGCACAAAATGTATCGTCATATTTGATGTCGAACGGAGCTACAGGTCGAGCCTCCTGCGCCGTATAAAACTTACTTCCTCTGCGAACGAGCTCTTCTACCACATCGCTGGCTATCGTGTGCTTGCCGACACTGTCTATCGACCGTCCAGATAAACACTTGATCACTCGTTTCTTCATTTCCGGATGCAAACCGTCGGTAAAACCATAATAATTGTTCATATGTGATTTCCTTTCGTTGGTATATATTTCCTTTTTTTAATGATCAAAAGTAATGATTTTTTAACTAACCCGACGGGTGCCTTGCATCCGTAATCAAAAGAGGGCTGCTGTCGCAGCCCTCTGAGCTATGACACACGGACATCAGTCCTTACTGTAATCGTCATTGTGGCTCGGTGTGTCAGTATTTGTCGAGTTGCTAACGCTTGCAAAACGAGCTTTCAAGCGGCTAAGCGGTCCTTTTTTCGTTTCGGTTGATGTTTCGCTTGTCTGTTTAGATGTTTCTGCTGTTTCAACAGACGTGGTCGGTGCATTATTCTGTTTACTATTAAGGACTTCCTGCGTTGACTCGTCTTTAGTCATCTGCGGAGTAAACTTGCTGCTCTCTTTTGCTTCAACAACTTCGCGGCTGTGATTCTCGTGAACTTCATTCAGAGTATCCATGACCGTACTCTTGAGAGCGAAATCATCATTGGGATCAGGACGAGGTTCTTTGTCGAGAATAGCACTCTTGGTTTCCTCAACATATGCGTTGAGAGTTGCTTCGTCAGGTATATACTGTTTGTATTTCTCATCATTGGCAATACCTGTGAGCCACTTCTCCTGTTCTTTTTCGTTCATGAAAGCGGTGAAAGAGTCAACGATTTCTTCTTTGCTCATCGAATCTATCGTGAGCTTGAAAAGCGCCTGATTCTGGATTTTTTCGTCCAGACCACCCTGCTTGTTATTTACGCCGCAGGACGCGTTAAGGGCAGCCTCATAGTCTTCTTTGCTCACCGAGTTCCAATCGATCTTCTGTGAGGATTCGTTCGCACGGGTGCGAGCTTCGTTCAGTTCGTTGGTAAGTGCTGTGTTTTTGTCGGCATCTTCAGCGTTCTTGAAGTATACCTGACTTTTGGCTCTGAGTTTGTCTATTTCGTCAGACGCACTTGCAATGCTGCCTTTTGCCTCGATATAACTCTTTACACTTTCGTTCTGAACAGAGCTGGTGTCATACAGCGCCCTGTTCGGAGCCGCAGCTGACGGAATAGTATTGTCCATTGCTGCCTTGATGTTGTCATACATACTCATGATGTCATGTTCCTTTCTTGTCAAAACAAAGATGTCAGTCTAGCATGTTTATGCTATATTCCAATTATAGCATAAAATTTAGTAAAAGTCAACTAAAAACGGTATGATCGCATAAAGTATTATATGAAAAAAATAACGGTGAATCTTTTGTTCACCGTTATTAAAGTTTCGTTCAGCTGGGGTAGTGGATTTTCTTGGTGTTCAGTATGTACTGAGTTCCGACTGATTGCACCGCAGCCGTGGTCGTCTGGACGGTGGTCGGAGTTGTGGTCGCAAGAGTTGAAGTAGTCTGCGCTGGAGCCTGATACACGGTCGGCTGCTTGTCTACGCTTATGGTCGTTCCGTCAGAGGTGAACACGATAGTACCTTGCAGATCTGTCCGGAACACCTCGATATTACGGTTGTTCAGACGTTCCAGAATAGTATGTTTTGCAGGTTTTAAGGTAAATACGATTTGTTTTTCTCAACGTTGGTTATTCGTATCTCAGTGTACCAGTCCCAATTTTCCTGTTTATCCCAGAAGATGATAGCGCTACTGCCTGAGCCGTCATTTGCATCGTCAGGCTGTGTAAAATCACCACTCCATTCTTCATCAAGATGTGCAGACGAATCGGTCGTATATTCTTTTACAAGCTCGTGTGCTTTTGCGACAGCTGCGTTCCAATCATCGGTGAGCAGTGCAATTTCAGGGTCGTTAGAACCATAGTCACCTATTCGGCAGATATTGTTGGCATATACTATATACATAAGTTTACCCTTTCTTGTTCTTTTTGGGGAATATTTTGCGCTTTTTATGATATCGATAGTCATTTGCTATTTTTGCACCAATCTGGTCATAGAAATATGATATTATATTGGGGTGTATTTCACACCAGTGCTTGTCGATATCAGTGCGGCGAAGTATTTCTGATTCGATTATGGCAATGGTTTCATATAGCTTTGCAATTTCGTCAGTTTTCTGCTTTATGAGCGTATCTAAAACGTTGATATCAGCGTAAAGAATGTTCAGGCTGTTGATTCCATTGCCGTAGTCTTTATAGCGTATAGTTTCAAGGTCAGCAGGCGTTGGTGCATCGTTCTGTGTTTTTTCGGGCATAAGAAACCTCTTTCTGTCTGAGCAAGTTGTCAATAAGATTTTGCATAGAAAATAGCCCCTGCCTAGAGGCAGGGGCTTAACACGTGTTCTGTCAGTCTTTCCAATAGCAGTAAAGGCAGCCGTGCGGGCAGCGCTTTTTGTTCTGAAGAAGTTCTGTTTTGCAGGAAAGACAAAGGCATGTAGCTCGCTGTTTTCCAGTGGCAAGACCTGAAATTTCATCGGAAGATATTCCGAATTTTACGAGATCGTTTGCAGAAACGCAGCCTGTGATAGATACATGTTTTGTTCCGCTGAGTTTCGGTTCAGCACAAGCCTCGAAGACGCAGTCGTTGCTCTGATTTTCAAGCCATGTTCTGAGAGCGTCAAACTGTGCAGGTGTGGCCTGAAACGCGTTCTCACCGTAAGGAAGAGGAACACCAGCTTTTCTGAATCGCTCTCTTACATGAGGATATGTGTCCATCACGCTGATGCGGAAACGCTTAATCGGTGCAGCGTCGATAACTTTTTGAGCAGTCTTTAGTCCTCTTTCTGTTGGGACTATCGGGTCGAGTCGAACGACGACGCGTTCTTCAGGGAAACCAGCGTCAAGCAGTTTCTGTATTTGGGCAAGCTGGTGGCTGTAGTCGGGTACGTTGGGCTCAATCATTGTACCACCCATACCCGTACAGGTCGCATGTACAATGAACTTATCGGGATGAGTCATTATCTTGTTGATAAGGTCATCTGTCAAGTTCTTGGTAATGAGGATGATGCCATCACAGGAGTTAGTTTTGTTTACCCATGCATAATCAAGAGCTGCGTCACCGGATTCAGTTATACCAATTTTCATTGTATTATCTCCTTTTTTTTCATTAGCATTCGACAGTTTTTCTTCTGACTTGAACAAGTCAGAAGAAAATGTCTTTGATGAAAAACCGGCGAACGGCAACGGTCGCAGGGAATCCTAAACAAGTCAGGTTACAGGTTCTGATTCAAGTTTTGTTGGATATACTGTTGCGTCCTTTGACGCTGAAAAATTGATGATTTTATTGATCTCGCTTTTGGTGAGTTCTATGGTGCGAGGCACGCCATCAATAGTTCGATTGATGGATATGATGCCCGTTTCAACGTCCATTTCAACTTCAGACTTTGTCTCTGAATCACCAGCACGAAGCGGTTCATCAGCTTTGTTGCAAACGCTGAATACGGTTTTCGCAAACTCAAGCACTTTTGTGTGGTGCACTGGGATATCAAGTGAGACCAGTCTATGGTGGATCGATTTGGGGAATCTTGCAAGAACCTTGCTTGCATATTCGTAGATATCTTCATAGGCATATTCGCCGCAACTGTCGTATATGTAGGCTGCGACAACAGCTTCGATGCGATCGGGGCTATAATCGGCAAGCAGGTCAACCAACGCCTTATCGTAATCGGTTTTGCCGCTGCGATCAGAGAAATAGTTGGCGTGTTCGTGTATTACTCTGCCGATATCAACAGCGCATTGTTCGTTGAGTTCAATACTCTTCCAGTACTTCGTCGCTTCGCCCATTGCCTTTGCATAGTTAATGTCCTTATCGTAGATTGCTATGGTATTACTCATGTTGTTTTCTCCTCGATGTTAAATTTAGGAATCGTGATGAATTTACTCGCAGTCAGCGTTGCTGAGTTCGCGCAATATGAAGCAATGGATATCGATCTCTCTGTCCTCATTTTCTTCGTCAAAAGATAGCGTCCATGTTGCATTGTTTGTTTCATCGGCTGCAGTCAGTTCTTCGACTGTCACAGGAGCAGCCTTGATATTGTGGCTATTGATCAGGTCATTGACTTTGCTGACCACATCATCGGCATCGCCAGAGTACATACCGTCGCAGATAGTATCGTTTTCACTTTCGATCCACCAAGTCAGGTGATAATAATCGTCAGGATATCGATTTAGGCAATTGGTTTCGTACACTTCATTGCCTTCTTCCTGAGCGAGCCAAAAAAGGTTTATCCTGTCACCGTAATGTTCCGTGATTATCACAGTCCACATCCGGATCATGGGCACCCATGCTGTTTCGGTGTCGATCGAAAATGTCTTTTTAGAACTATCGTTTTTATCATCGATAATTTCGCTTATATCTATAAGCGTTCCACGACATCTGATATGCGTTGTGTGATCCTCGGAATCTATTCTGTCACCAAGACCAAAGCCGTAGAGAATATTTCCGAGCCAATTCTTGCCGAAATCTGACGGCGAATAGATTTTTGAGGTATAAAGTTTGAGTTTTTCGTGAAGATCGTTGATATCATCGGGTGAACCAACGAACTCTATCTTGGTTGAACACCAGTTGGGCATATGTTTACTCCTCATTATGAGCAGATCATGTCTGCTTAAAGTTTGTCCCCAGCCAATATGACCGGGGATACGTGTGTTAGAAATAATGCTTGGATCTGAACGGCAGACCGCTGGAATCACGCAGGATTTTCATCTGATACGAGTATTCTTCACGGTCTTTTACGCACTGTGCGTTGTATTCGTCAAGCTCTGTTCTCTGTCTCTTGTATTCTTCGCAGTTTGAGTGGCAAGCATAGTGCCTTTTTGTGCAATTTTTGCAGCAAGTTATCTTCGGCATATGCTCACCACGACCTTTCCCCGACAATCACAGGTGTGTGTCGGTCGTTGCAAGGGTCGGTGAAGACGGTGGGGTGAAACGCAGCATTGTTGTCGGTCATGATGTCAAAAACCTTTCTGTTAAAACAAAGTTGTCACGGAATTAGTATTCCGCACTTATTATAACATTTTTATTCAGAAATATCAAGTATTTCCGTTTGGATTTTATCGATATTCACGGCAATACCACGTTTCTTAAGACGGCGTTTTATGATATCAGCCTCTCGTTTGGTTTCAACCGTTCCCAGAATCTTGCCTGTATGTTTTTCCACAACACTGATTATTTGCTTGGTTTTATTTTGAACAGGCTGGCATGCTGTGATGATATGTGACAGATAAATATTGCTCTCTTCGTCGGTGAATGTACATTCACCGAGAGATTTATCACCATCGTTTGCTGTAACGATTAGATAGTCGTCGAGACGATCGCTTACATACCATTCTATTTTAGCGCCTGTGTGGAGCAGCCTAGCAGGATAAACTGCTGAATTGACCTTAATATGAGCATGATCATCGTCTTCAACAGTCAAAAGTTTGACCATAAAAAGCTGATTGTCACATATTTTATTCAATAAAAGGGACTGCATATCAGTTATCCATTTTGCCATATGATTTCACCTCTTTTCTACAGGGCTTAACACTGATATATCAGCCACTCCGCACGGGCGCAAGCCCGTGAAAGACGGAGTGCAATTATTCTGAATCATGCGTTATTCACGACAACGACAGTCTGTTTTTCTGTGCGAACGACTTCGATTTCCTTGATTTCTGAGTTTTCAAGATACCAAAGAAAAGTATCACGTATATCGTTGCACAGCTTGTCAAAACGGCACACCAAATTGACGCGTTCTTTGAGTTCGTTTATGGACCAGTCTTTGAAGTCCGTATCTGCGTCGATAGACCGTCCGGGAACAGTTATCGGTCTGCCGAGCCTATCACGTTCTCTTTTATAGAGTACGATGTAACCACTGCTGCGACCGTTGAATCCTGCGTCATAGCCTGTCTCATGTCTGAAATCGTTTATCAGTTCCTGAATGGCGTACTGATATTCAGGGCATTCCAGTCCGATGAAATCGTAGGCTTTTTCTCTGAGTTCGTCGGGGATTTCGAGATTCTGGAGCTTTACGTTGTTTGCATAGCTCGTGGAACGGTTCCACGGATTAGAGGTGTAGTACCGAAAATGCTTTGTGAGGAAGTTTATCATACTGACGCGGTTGTCAGCAACGTTTCTTGTAAACACGATGTCTTATCCTTTCTGCCTGTTATTTGATGTCAGAGCGTCTGCCAGAGAAATGCCAGCCTGACACATCAGAGCATTGTTGAAGCACTGCTTAAGCTGTTCTGTTTCCTGTTCGGTCAGAATCACGGTGTAGTCAGTGCAGGTTTCTCCTGTATCAACAAAAGCGGTGATTGCCACAGCTGTTTTACTGATATCAGCGTATACGTTTACAATAATATCCGTATCGACGATCACAGCGTGGCTGGTAAGACCTAAGTCCTTGGAAATGCCACATCTGTCCATTATCTCTTCGTACTGATTATCCCAGAGCCAGAGTGCAGCTGTAACATGCATCTCACCGTCTCTGCTTTCAAGCTCGATATTGTCCTTGTCGATATTATCAAGGCATTTCGTTAAATCAAGCACGATGCATTCCCCTTTCCTGCGAAAAACGATATGCAGCCATGTTTGTTTCTGGCTTGATATCACGAAGTTCGACTTCGACATATTTTGCGATCTCGTCCGCAGAATGCGATACTTTTACTGCATACAGCCGTCTGTAGTAATAGTCGTTCCAGTCGGTCTTGATGTGATGAGAAACATAAGAATTACTGTCAACGCCGTTTTCACGAATGCCGATGGCAAAGATTCCGTCGTTCTCACTGTTGATAGTGTGGAGAATGTGCGTCCAATCGATAAACAGGTCACTTGCGTACATTTCACAAAATCTGCCTGCGTCCTGTATCAACTTAGTCAGAATAGTATTCAGGTTGATATCATAGCTGTCGCTGTCAAAAGACGCACGACCACCAGCAACAAACTGAAAGTTACGTTCTGACTTATCGAAGATTTCCGATAACATGATTTCATCATTCTGATTGTCCATATTGATTTCCTTTCTTTTTTTTTGTGTGTCAAGCTCTCCCCTGCTCAGATTTCATGCAAGGGAGAGACTCACAGGTTTACTGTTCAGCTGCAATTTCTATTTCCATAACAGCACAGCGTTTGAGAATGCACACCAGTTCAGAAAGCGAGAACGCGTTTATCCCCTGCAGCATGACATATGAAGCCAGACCCATTTCTGTAGGGATATAATCCTGACGGTTCTGCCTAGTTATGATTCTGTAGCCGGACGCTCTATCCCAACTGCTAAGCGGCAGAGTGTTCAGGTGCTTATCCTTTTTGGCGAGAGCGTTGGCAATCTCTGCAGCAGAGAATGGAACGAACTTCTTGACGTTTTCGTAGCCGAGTCCGTTCACAATAGCTGTGTACTTCTCTTCGTGAGACATATCGTTGTTTAATGCGAATTTTTCTTCAAAGGTCATATTGTGTCCTTGTATGATATAGTTAAGCCCCATATCATATCCTTTCATAAGATTTACGCTCAT